>ERZ1090863.16-NODE-16-length-131429-cov-69.034238_pt1 | contig 131429 bp, 117 predicted proteins | sample MGYA00478480_ERZ1090863 | MGnify/ENA primary metagenome ERZ1090863 (study PRJEB33644, sample SAMEA5815746) | chicken gut metagenome | biome: Chicken; feature: Gastrointestinal Tract; material: Caecum | place: Ireland | collected 2019-01-01 | study: A study of...
GGCCGGGAGCGGCCGGCTTCGGGGCCGCATGCGGCTTCTCCGTATGGGCGGGGGCCGCGGGCTTGGCCGACGGCATCGGCTTGGCGGACGCGGACGCGGGCGCGGGCTTGGCCGCGGCCGGCTTCGGGGCCGCGGGCTTATGTTCCTTGGCGCCGGCGTTCTGCTGGGGCGCACCGCCATCCTTGGGGAACGCCGCCTTCAGGCGACGGACGACCGGCGGTTCCACGGTCGATGATGCGGACTTGACGAATTCACCCATCTCCTTGAGCTTCTCAAGGACGGTCTTGCTATCGACGCCAAGTTCCTTGGCCAAATCATACACGCGTGCTTTCGGCACTCAATTCTCCTATTCTGCGACCGCGCGTATGCCGGCGGTCACGCTTCGATGACGGCGAGCTTACCCTGTCTCATCGTGCAACCATGGTCGTTATACCTCGTTTTCGTACCGCTCGCCGAACCGCAGTTCAACGCCCGGATTACCGCAGCCTAAGCATACTCGTGGCTGTGGAAAATCCGGGCGTGGCGAGCGCGGGGAATCCCGGGTCAGGATTCGTGTTCCGCCGGTGCGCCCTGATGGCTCTCGGCGGATTCGATGCCGATCTTCCAACCGGTGAGCTTGGCGGCCAGACGCGCGTTCTGCCCCTCCTTGCCGATGGCCAGCGAGAGCTGGTCGTCGTGGATGAACGCGATGGCGGTCTTGTTCTTCTCGCTGATGACCTTGACGCCGGTGGCGACCGCCGGGGACAGCGCCGCGGCCACGAACTTGGCGGGGTCGTTCGACCAGTCCACGATGTCGATCTTCTCCGGGCCGAGGTTCTCCATGACGGCGCGCACACGGGCGCCGCCGGGACCGATCAGCGCGCCCTTCGGGTTGACGCCCTCGGTATTGGCACGCACCGCGATCTTCGTGCGGGCGCCCGCCTCACGGGCGATCGCCATGATCGACACGGCCCCGGAGTTGAGTTCCGGCACCTCGCGTTCGAACAGACGGCGCACCAGCTCCGGGTGGGAACGGGACACGATGATCTCCGGACCCTTCAGCCCACGCGCCACGTTGACCACGTACACGCGCAGACGCTCGCCGTGGCGGTAACGTTCGCCGGGCACCTGTTCGCGACGCGGCAGGATCGCCTCCACGTCACCCACCGCGATATGCACATTCGCGGTGTCCTTGGCGTCCTGCTGCACCACGCCGGTGATCAGCTTGCCCCGCTGTCCGGAGAACGCGCCGAAGACCTTGTCGTCCTCGGCCTTGCGGAACAGCTGGGAGATCACCTGACGCGCGGTGGCCGCGGCCAGACGGCCGAAGTCGCGCGGGGTGTCGTCATACTCCTCGCCCAGCTTCGGGGCGGGGTGAGGATCGTCCTCGGTGGGCTCCACGGGGATCTCGTCCTGCGCCCACACGGTGAAGGTGCCGGCGCGGTCGTCCAATTCGATGCGCGCATGCTTGGCGGCATGCGGGGTTTTCATATATGCGAGCCGCAGCGCCTCGGTCAGTGCGTTATCCAACGTTTCAGCGTCAATGCCCTGTTCGGCGGCGAGCCGATGCATGGCATTCAGGTCCAGTTCCATCTTCAAGACCTCCTATGAAGTTATCATCCGAGCGCTTGGCCCACTGGTCACAGTCAAACGTTAGTCTAGTGGTTTATGCAGACACTTTGCGCCGAGAATAATCGGGTCTTCACGCACGTCCGCCGCTGGGTATCGGCCGCGGCCGCGCTGGCGATGACCGTGACGGCCGGTGCCTGCACGATGCCTCGCATCCAAGGCCGGGCCGAGTCCGAATACGAGCCCAGTACGTGCGAGCATGCGTTGTACACGGCCATGGACGCCGACGAGACGGTGAAGTCCCCGCTGCCGCTGCCGATGCGGTACGACGCGGCCCGGACGGCCCGGGATTCCTGGCTGGATGTGGCCGTCTCCTGTCCGGCGCGGTTCGGCGAGGGCGTGATGCGTGCGGCGCGATCGGCGGCCCGTGCCGATGCGATGGCCGCGTATGTCGGATTCGATCAGGACGATGCCGGCTGGGATGAGGCCGGCATAACCTCCCTGGATATCGACAGCCACCGTTCCGCGCTCGACGATCTGGTCGACACGGCCGCCGCCGCCGATGCGGAGGACAGGGCCGGTTTCGCGTTCGAGGTGCTGGCGGCGCGGCAGGTCGCCGGTGCCACGTTGCAGCAGGGCGATCGATGCAAGGCCGCTGCACAGATGCTGGCATCGCTGGGGCAGGACGATGCCCGGCAGGGTGTGTATGATTCGGCCCTGTTGCTCGACCATCACGACCGGATGACGGATGCCGCCACCGGACTGAACGCACCGACGACGGCCGTCGTGCTGATGGACTGCGCCCGTTCGCTCGTAGCCGCCGCCCATGACACCCGCACCGACCAGAACAGCCAGACCGAACCGACGCCGACCGACGAGGCGTGGCGCGCCTACGCCGTGCAGGCCGCGAACCATGCGCTGCAGGCGTTCCGGCTGGGGTACCCCATGATCGATGAGGCGCTGTTCGATGCCAAAGCCACGACCACTCACAACGCCGGGTGACGCGGTCCGGTCATATGACCCGGTGTTCCCTCCCCTGAACCGTCGATCCGCATCTCTCCGGACAGACGCGGGCCGGTTATGCGCCACGCCGATTTGACGCGTCGCGATGCTATGGCATAATAGACAAGTTGCTTGATGCAGCATCTGGATGAGTGTCCGAGCGGTCTAAGGAGCACGCCTCGAAAGCGTGTGAGGGCAACCCCCTCCGCGAGTTCGAATCTCGCCTCATCCGCCATTGCCCCTGCCGAGAATCCTCGACAGGGGCTTTTCTGTCCCCAAGCCCCAGAGTGGGGTTATAGGCCAAAATGAGTCTCGTCAGGCCCGGCGGCAGATGAAGTACGAGTGGCTCCGCTTGTACTCCATCTGCCACCGATCATGAATCGGTTATCATGCCAAGCCACGCCATGTTGTCGTTCGGTACCGCAAACACTAAGGATATTGACACACCTGTCATCGGTGGGGCAGCGTCCATTTTCAGCATCGCGTCCGTATTCTGAACTTACGTAGGCCGCATATCTCACTACGTAATATATAGTGGTGAGTTGACGGGTATCCATATAGAATGGATGTTTTTTTGGGGGGTTGGCATGACCATTGTGGAGGCCTTGACGGATCATGGCGGCGAGGGACGCTACGCCAGGGCGACGCTGATCAACTCCGTCGGACGTGGCATCTTCTTCGCGCTGTCCACGTTGTACTTCACGCAGGTCCTCGACATGCCGATGACGCTGTTCAGCTTGTTCCTCATGCTCTCCGCGGTGGCCGGTCTGGCGGGCAGTGTGCTGTTCGGCATGGTCTCCGACAAGGTCGACGCCATGATTATGTACCGCATACTGCTGGGCGTCCAGGGACTGGGACTGATCGTGTACGTCGCCACCAACAATTTCATCTGTCTGGGCGTCACGATGGCCATCGTGTCCACGGCCGACCGAGGCGCCGCCGCCTCGCGAGGCCCCATCATCGCCCATATCTCGCAGGGCGGGAACCGCGTATCCTATAGGGCCATGCTGCGCGTGGTCTCCAACGTCGGCACCGCCATAGGTTCGGTTCTGTCCGCGATACCGCTCACCATCGGCACCCGCCCGGTATTCGTGACGCTGATACTCGTCAACGTCCTTACGTATTTCATCGCGGCGATCATGCTGAGGCATATCCGGTGCGGCGTATTCGCCTCCACGCAGTCACGGAAAAACCGGGGACGGGGAATCGTCGCGCTGAGGGATACGCCGTTCCTGCTGGTGACGATGGCCAACGCCATCCTCTATCTGCATGACGGGATCCTGACCGTGGCTCTGCCGATCTGGATCGCCTCCGCCGAGGTGATTCCGGACAGCATGGTATCCGCGTTGCTGCTGGTGAACACGGTCGGCGTCATCCTGCTCCAGGTGAGGTTCGCCAGAGGGACGGATACGCTCCGGGGCGCGGGACGGGCCGGACTGCGCAGCGGCTTGTCGCTCTGCGCCGCCTGCATCATGCTGGCGCTCTCCAAGGGGGCGGCGCTCTGGCTGGCCATCGTCCTGCTTGTGGTGGCGGCGCTGATGCACCTGTGCGGCGAACTGTGGCAGTCCGCGTCGGCGTGGTCCTTCGGGTTCGAGATGTCCAGCGATGATCTGCTCGGCGAATATCAGGGCGTGCTCAATGCGGGGTCCGATACCATGGCATTGGTCTCCCCGATGATCCTGACCAGCGTGGCCCACGCCGATTCGCCAATAGGCTGGTGGATCCTAGCCGGGCTGTTCCTGTTCACCGGGCTGTGTTACGGGCCCATCGCCGCATGGGCGGATCGCACGCGCACCAAGCGGTGACGGCATCCGCGGCACTTTAGGATTCTACATTCCAACAGTAAGGGGGTCACCATGAAGATCGTCATATGCCAACGCCCGTCATCGGGGTCGAGCTACGCCAGATGGGTGCGGGAGCTGATACCGGACTGTCAGGTGGTCCTCGTTAGTGAGAAAGGGTCGAAGGCCGCCGCCGCGAATGAGGGCTACTGCACCCCCGTGCTGGTGGATCGGTATGATGGCAACGAGTTCGACGAGGTCCTGTCGGCCACTGTCCGCTCGGGATGCGACCGGATCATCTGCAACTCCGAGGACGACGTGGAGCGGGTGGCGGCCGTTCGCTCGCGGTATTCGATACCGGGCATGCAGCTCCCCCTCGCGCAATGCTTCCGGGACAAGTACAGCATGAAGTCGCTGTTCTCCGCCGCGTCGCTTCCCGACGTTGGCTTCTCCTTGGTCTCCTCCGGACAGGACGTGATGGGGTTCCTCAAGGAGCATGGGCCGTCGGTGTTGAAGCCGCGCGGCGGTGCCGGTGCATTCGGGGTTCACATCATACGGACCGCGGACGATGCGGACAGGCTGCTCCATGAACAACGCATCCGTGAGGAACTTGCCGGGCATATGCTCATCATGGAGGAGTATCTGCCGGGAGACGTCTATCACGCGGATGTGCTGATCCAGGACCGCACGCCGGTGTTCGTTTCCGTCAGCCGGTATGTTCACAAGCCATGCATGTTCAAGGAGGAGAACTACGGGTCCGTGATGCTGGACAACGCCTCCGGGAAACGCCTGGAGATCATCGATCTAGTAACACGCTTCGCGAAGGCGCTGCCGGACAACAGCGGCGTCCATGTGCTGCATTTCGAATTCATCGACGATACCTCGGGCCATGCGCGGTGCGGGGAGGTCGCGGCGAGGGTGGGCGGCGGACTCATCAAGCAGTCGATCCAATCCGCATACGGATTCGACATCTCCGAACAGTTTGTGAGGCTGGAGCTAGGGCTTCCCGTATCGGTCGATCCTATCGTGGATGACGCGATGAAAACCGGATGGTTGGTCAGGACGGGCGGGAACCGGTTCCATAGGCCGCCGGACTCGGACGAATGGCTGTTGGATATCTGGGATTCGGGACTGCCCAACGACCCCGTGGACGCGGCCGACTTTGCCGGCGGCGCGGTCGTCCGCGGCGAAACCGAACGCGATCGGGTCCGCATGCTCGGCCTGGTGGAAGGCGTCGATAGTGGAGAGGGGAACAGCGATGAGTGAGCACGTCATCCTGCTCAATTCAGGCAAGACGGATGCATACGGTCACCTTGTCAGGTTCGTGCCCGAAGACAAGGTGGACGTCATCACGGAGCGCAGCTATGCCGGGCTGTATCCGCAACACGCCAATCTGCACTATGTGGATGATATCGCCGATGTGACGGAAGTCCTGAACGTCGCCAGGGCGTTGGACGCCGACGCCCCCATCACCGCGGTGGTGTCGCCCAGCGAGAGGAGCCTTCCCGTCGGAGGCTATCTGCGGACTTACTTCGGCATTCCCGGCCCCGGATTCGATGTGTCTTGGAACTTCTCGAATAAAAGCGTCATGAAAGACAGGCTGCGCGCGGCCGGGGTGGAGGTTGCCCGGTCGCTGACCATCTCCGATATCGGGGATCTGGCAGATGCAGGTGACAGCATCGGATGGCCCGTGGTGCTCAAGCCCGTCATCGGCTCTGGATCGATGCACACCTATACGATCCGCAATCGCGAGGAGGCGCTCTCGTTTCCTGGAGGTCCGGAGGCGGACTGGTTCAGGACATGCCGCTACCGGCTCATTGTCGAGGAATACGTGCGGATGAAGGGGGAATACCACTGCGATGCCATCGTTCGCGACGGCCGGGTCGTCTTCTCCGTGCTGCAGCGGTATTTCACGCCCTTGCTGGAATGCACCGGTACGTGGGGCGGGTCGGTGATGGTCGGGAACGAGGATGAACGGTACGCCGCAATCGGTGAGGTCTACGGCAAGGTCATACAGGCCCTCGGCCTCAAGGATGGCGTCACGCATCTGGAGGCCTTCTGGACCGGGAACAGGTTCGTTGTGGGGGAGATCTCCTGCCGTCCGGCGGGAGGCGGCATCCCCAAATCGATCCTGCTGAAATACGGGGTCGATCTATGGGATGCGTTCACCGCGGCGTCGCTCAACCGTGATTACACCTGCACGCCAACGGAATCGATTCCGGGAATCGTCGCCAATATCGATCTGCCGGTCCGGGCCGGCAGACTCACAGGCATCAGCACCATCGACGAGCTGTCATCGATCGACGGCTTCATTACCGCGGATCTCGCCCCGGTCGGTACCCGTTTCTCCGAACCCCTGAATTCGTCATCGGCCACGGGGATCGTATACGTACGGCTGCGGGATGAGACCGGACTGGCGGAGATATTGCGGCAGCTCAAGGAACGGTACCACGCCGAGTACGAATCGTAATCGACTTCAACACAATCAATTCATCAATCGACATAGGGGGATTTATGTTTGATGAGCAGATAGCGTCCGATTTCGTTCAGATGTTTCCTGAAACGCGTGAAAGTTTACGGACAGTCGGAAGAGAAGCGGAATATGTTGTGGTGAACAGCCATGGCTTCGCAGTCGATATCGAACCTTTGCTGCACAAGATATTCGAGCAGTACAACGACTATTCCATAGTTCGTAAAGATGGTGTCAACATAGGAATCAAGACGGCTGACCATCAATTCTTGAAGGAAGTAGGCAAGGGGACCATTGAAGTTGTATCTCGGCCTTGCAGCGACCTATGGGAGCTAAGAGGCGTTCATCAAGTAGCTATGAGACGGCTTCTTTCGGAAGCAAGCAAAATCGGGTACTCGATTTTGGGAATAGGCTTACAGCCAAGAACCACTCCTTCATGGGACTTCCTGACAAAGAAACCGCATTACCGTGTGCTATATACTTTGATTCCAGAAGTATGGGATTGGTTTGAGCTCATGGCAGGAGATCAACTTCATATTTCTATTCAGCAAAATGAACTATTGACTGTTGTCAATTTGGCGAATGCGGCAAGTTTCATTGTTGCGGCACTTTGCGGGAATTCGTCTATCTATGATTCCCAGATAGCGCCCGCTGTCTCGTATCGCGAATACCACTTACAACAATTGCTTTCCGATAACAATCGGCACGGGCCGGCACCTTTTGCTCCCACAATGGAAGACTTAATTTCCAATGTGTCCAGCAGACGACATCTTTTCTTCTCTGACGCTGAGCATTATAGAACTGATTATGGTAGTTTCCGGAACTGGACGAATTCCTTTAACGGCTACACTGAGGAAATATTCCACGAATACCTCTTCCACTCCCACTACAATTGGAACAGCGCCAGACTCAGACCATTGACTGGCACTATTGAGATGCGGGCATCCTGTCAATTGCCTCCGGCAATTGATGGAGCTTCGTCAGCTCTGTATTTGGGCTTGGTCGAAGGTGTAGATGACTTATATCCGCTTCTTTCCAAAATGTTTACGCATTCAAAAGAACTGTATTTGGATACATGCCTCAGGGGAATGACAGACGTCGATACTTCGCTAATTCGTCAGGTGTTGGATGTCTGCTCTCAGTCTCTTAGCGATAGAGGCAGAGAAGAAAATCTACTGCTTGATCCAATGTATAGGATTCTCGACGCTAAGGAGAATCCGGGACAAAAAATGCGAAACATCTTTCAGACCGAAGGACTAATGGAAGCAATCAACCATTGCAAGTGGACGGAAGAGGATGTAGATGCCTATCTAGAACGATGAATGCCCATCAACCCATTTTCACACTTGCGGCTAGGCTGCGCCGTCACGGCGCCGCCTGACCGCCTCCGGCGGGTCGGCGTCAGATCCGTTGTTCGTGGACGGAGGCGTTCACCCACTGGCGCTGCTCGACCTGGCCCTGGGATGAGAAGATGCCGATGTCGAGCATGCAGTCGCGGTAGTCGCGCCCGTGGGCCAACGTGATGTATGTATCATCGACCATGCGGTCATGCGTCGGGTCGAGTCCGATCCACCGTCCGTTATGGTAGACCTCCACCCAGGCGTGTGTGGCCCCCTCGCCGCACAGCAGTCCGGCGATGTAGCGTGCGGTCAGCCCCACCGCCCGGCATACCGACAGCATGACGTGCGCGTAGTCCTGACATACGCCGCGGCGCTGGGCGAGCGCCTGCTCCGCGGTCGTGCGAATCGTCGTGGAGCCGGGCGTGTACACGAACGCCCGGTACACCTCGTGCATGATCTGTTGCGCGCGGTCCACATCGCTCGTCCCCTCCCCCAGGCCGCCCACACGTGTACGGCACAGTCCGATCAGCGCCTCGACGGCCTCGCCCGGCGTGGTCAGCGGCGTGTTGAACCGGTACAGGGGCTTGTACGGTTCGGGCTTGGTGTGTTCGGTATCCACGAACGCGATGCCGGTGACGGTGTATCCGAACGTGTCATGCGGCGGCGCGATCAGGCCCGTCAGGACGATGGAATCGAACGAGTCGATGGAACGATCCGGTTCGATATGCGGCTCCAACACCACCTCGACGTCCACGACCTGCTGCCTGGGCCCGGTAGCGGGCACGCAACGCAGCTGGAATCGATGGTCGCTGACCGGGGCGCTGAACGACAGCTTCATCTCATAGTCGAATTTCAGTTTCCTCACGCCGTCTCCCATGCCTGTGTACCGCGGGGTGCCTGCTTCACATCCCCGAGTCACCACCTTATGAATCCGCGGTCAACTTTGCAAACCGCCGTTCACCAGCCGCACGGCACTCGGCCGTGCCGCCCCCGATCACGGGTGTCACGGCCGGACGGCATCCATGTCCATCGAGTTCAAACCGCCTTCGCACGAGCCGTCGGAGGCAACGACCTCGAACCGGTCGAATGTCATCCGCAACCGTTCCGCAACATCGGTGTAGCCGCGCGACGGCAGACAGTCGGCCAGCCAGCGCAGGCCGTCCGCACAGCACTGCGGCAACGGGTCGCCACCCAGCGGGGCGAGATACCCGTCAAGCTTGCGCATCGGGGCGGCCAGCTCATCGCGCGACAGTCCCAGCCTCGTGTACAGGTCGATGCGTTCGATGTACTTGCCGACGAACAGCAGCGACTTGAGCGTCGGCTCGGCCGGCGAGTTCTCGATGCCGCCCCAGAAGGCCAGCATATTGTCGGCGATGTCACGTTGCGCATATACGTCGCGGGCGGCGTCGCCGTGGCGCGCGGCGTCCACGATCTTGCCCATCGCCAGCTCGATGTACTGCAGCAGCCGCGAGCTCAGTTCCGGCCGCAGGATCACGGCGTTGCGGAATGCGGAGACGATCGCGCTGCGCACGGAATCCGGATTCGACTCGTCATACAGGAAGCTGTCCACGAAGGAATCGAAATCCTCGAAATCCTCCGGCAGGTCGAGGGCGCGGGCGAACGGGCGGAACGCATCCACATCCGTGTCCATCACACGGTCATAGAAGGGGAAGAACTGCCCCAGCGTCGTGAACACACGTTCGGTGTACCGTCCCAGCCAATACAGGTTCTCCGCCTTCGAGGCGGTGACCAGCGCCAGACCGTGGTGCCGGGACTGGCTAAGCACGTTGAGCACGCCGCCCGGCTGCTCGTCGTGTTCGACGCCCTCCGGCGGGGCCAGCACCCACGTGTCCTTGAACCCGCCTCCCTGGGACGAGTTGACGATCATCTGCCCCGGCACCGACGAGTACCGGGTCAGTCCCGAGTACCAGACGTGCGTGTTCTTGCCGCTGAGCACGAACGCGCGCAGGTCGCATTTGCGCGGGCTGCATCCGCCGGTCTGCGGGTCGAGCACGTCGATGTCGCGGAATTGGATGACCTCCTGTGCGATGAAACGGCGCGGCTCGGTCTTGATGCGTTCGGCGAGCTCCTCCCGGTCGCGCCGGTCGAGCGACGACCCGAAGACGACGCCGTAGCCGCCGGCCTCGGCGACGTCCTTGATGACAAGCTCGCCGAGCCTGTCGAGCACGGTCCGGCGGTCATCCTCGAACAGCGGCATGTAGGTCGGCGCATTGTCGAGCAGGGGATCCTCACCGAGGTAGTACCGCACCATCCTCGGTACGAAGTAGTACATGGCCTTGTCGTCAGCCACGCCGTTGCCCGGCGCGTTGACGATCGCCACGTTGCCGGCGCGGTAGACGCCCAGCAGCCCGGGCACGCCGATCACCGAATCCGGATTGAACGCGAACGGGTCGAGATACTCGTCCGCCAGACGGCGGTAGACCACGCCGACGCGATGTCGGTCGCCGGCATAGTCGCACAGGAACAGCTTGTTGTCCACGACCTCGAGATCCTCGGGGAATGCCAGTTCGGCACCTGTCTGCTCGGCCAGGTAGGCATGCTCGAAGAACGCGGAGTTGTAGCGGCCGGGACTGAGCACGACCGCGAGTCCCTCGGTGGAGACGAAATCCATCGTCTTGCGCAGCAGACGTGGGTAGTCGCGGTTGTCGCGGACCCGCACGTCGCGGAACAGGTGGGGGCTGATGCGACGCTCGATCTCGCGCGCGAACAGCGGATAGCTCGCGCCGGAGGGGATGCGCAGGTTATCCTCCAGCACCCACCAATGCCCGTCCTGCCCCTGTACCAGATCCTCGCCCGCGATATGGGCGAACACGCCGCCGGGCGGGGTCACCCCGTTGACCTGCGGGAGATACCCGACCGACGTGTACACGAACTCCTCGGGGACGACGCCGTCCGCCACGATGCGCTTGTCGGAGTAGATGTCCCTGAGGAATGCGTTGAGCGCGTTGACGCGTTGCTTGAGCCCGGCCTCCAGCCGGTCGTATTCGTCGGATTCGATGACGCGCGGAATCGGGTCGTAGGGAAACAACCGGTCATGGTATTCGCCGTTGTGATAGATGCCGAAGCGCACGCCGTTACGGCTGAGCTCCCGATTGATCAGTTCCCTGCGATCCACCAGATCGCCGGCGAGCTTGCGGGCCGTCGTCTCCACTGCCATCCCTACTCCTTACCATTGCGCGTTCGCATATGCCGCCGCCTTTCCGGGCGCGGGCACCACTACGGCACGGTAGTATGGTTCGGTTTCGGCGGGATGCAGTTCATGTTTCCGGCGCATGACGCCGGGTGACGATCGCCTTACAGCGTCCGCTTGGCGCGGATCGCTTCGGCGCGCGCCGCCAGCTGGTCGGCCGCCGGGTACGCCACGTGTTCCAGGGTCAGGCCCTGCGGCGCGATCGGCCCGGTCGACCCCTCACGCAGCGGGGTCGCCATCTTCTCCGCGAACCAGTCGAGGTCCTTCCTGCCCTGTCCCACCTTGACGCAGGCGTTGACCAGGGAACGCACCATGTTGCGAGCGAAGGCGTCGGCCACGATGGTGAAGCACACGAGTCCGGATTCGGCCGCGGGGACGGTGTACCCGCCGGCGGTCCCGGCACCGCCGGACGCTCCCGGAACCAGGGGGGATACGGGGATGCGCGACCAGTGGGCCTGCTTGACCTCGCGGATCGTGGTGCCGCCCGGATTGGGGGTTGCGAACGAGCCGAAATCGTGCAGTCCGATCGTCATCGCCGCCGCCGCGTTCATCGCATCCAGATCCAGCCGGTCATCGAGGGCCAGCACGAAGCCGCGCATCCGGGGATCCACCGGACGCGCATCGTCGCAGATGCGGTACACATACGTGCGCTCCAACGCCGAGAACCGGGCGTCGAACCCCTCCGGCGCCACGCTCACCGCGTGGATGGCGATATCATCCGGCACCATGCGGGACAGCCGCCGGAACAGCGCCTCCGGCGCGGGGACGCCCATATGGCCCACGCAGCGGTCCAGGGTCGACTCCCCCACGTCCAGATGACAGACCTGGTGCAGCGCGTGCACGCCGGTGTCGGTGCGGCCGGCCACAGTCAGGCGCAACGGTTCGTCCGGATCGACAGCCGGCACGCGCAGGATCGTGTGCAGCGCCTGTTCCAGCTCGCCCTGCACGGTGCGCAGCGTCGGCTGTTTGGCCCAACCGTAGAACGCCCCGCCGTCGTAAGCCAGATCGAGTCGCAGTCTCACCATGTCCATCCTTTCGCGCCGCCCGCTCCGGTTCCGGTCTCTTTGCGGACCGTGATCCATCATGACCGTGAACCGTCACCGCGGAACCCCGGAATACCGACGTTCTGCCGCCTTGGATCACAGTCACAATGTATCAGAGTCCGGTACCGGTGCCGATACCGGCGATACAACGAAAAAGGTCGGGAACCAGATGGTTCCCGACCCATCAGCCTATCAGGCTACAATCACTCGGCCTGCTCGGCCTCGGCGGCTTCCTCAGCCGGAGCCTCGGTCTCAGCGGACTGCTCGACCGGAGCCTCGGTGGTCTCCTCGGCCACAACCGGGGTCTCCTCCTCGGCGGCAACCTTGGCGGCGGCCTCGGCTTCCTTCACCACGGCCTTCTTCGCGCTCACCGGCTCGGTGACCAGCTCGATGATGGCGGCCGGCGAAGCGTCGCCCTTGCGCGGAGCGATCTTGATGATGCGGGTGTAGCCGCCCTCACGCTGCTCCATCTGCTCGGCGATCTGGGTGAACAGCACGTGCACGACCGACTTGTTGCGGATGACGCGCATCACGCGACGACGGGAGTGCAGGTCGCCACGCTTGGCGAACGTGATCAGACGCTCGGCGAGCGGGCGCAGACGCTTGGCACGCTGCAGGGTGGTGGTGATGCGGCCGTACTGGAACAGGCTGGTGGCCATGTTCGCGAGCATCAGGCGCTCATGCGCGGGGCTGGACGCCAGACGCGGGCCCTTCTTCGGGGTAGGCATAGTTAGTTACTCCTTATTGCCCCGGAGCCCAGGTGGGCATCTGCCCGAGCATCCGGACTCCGAAGCGGTTGGTCAAAGGTGTGGGTTCACTCGTCGTCGGGCGAGAAGAACGTGCCACCTTCAAGGTTGTTGGCGTCGAAGCCCAGCGGCGAGGCCTTCAGCTGCAACCCGAGGGACTGCAGCTTCTCCTTGACCTCATCGATCGACTTCATGCCGAAATTGCGGATGTCGAGCAGGTCCTGCTCAGTGTGGGAGACGAGCTCGCCGATGGTGTGGATGCCCTCACGCTTCAGGCAGTTGTAGCTGCGCTGGGTCAGGTTCAGATCCTCGATCGGCACGGCCATCTCGGGGTTGGTCTCCTCGACCACAGGGGCCGGACCGACTTCGACGCCTTCCGCCTGGACATTGAGTTCGCGGCACAGGCCGAACAGCTCGACCAGTGTGGAACCGGCGGAAGCCACCGCGTCGCGCGGCGAGATGGCGGGCTTGGTCTCCACGTCCAGAATGAGCTTGTCGAAGTCCGTGCGCTGTTCCACACGGGTGGCCTCGACCTTGTAGCTCACCTTGAGCACCGGGGAGTAAATCGAGTCGACCGGGATACGGCCGATCTCGTCATTCTCCTGCTTGTTCATCTGCGCAGGCACATAGCCGCGGCCGCGCTCCACGGTGAACTCGATCTCGAGCTCGCCGTCCTCGGCCAGGGTGGCGATGTGCTTGTCCGGGTTGGCGATGGTCACACCGGCCGGCGGGGTGATGTCGCCCGCGGTCGCCTCGCCCTCGCCGCTCTTGCGCAGGTACATGACAACCGGCTCATCGTACTCGCTGGTGAGCACGATGCCCTTGATGTTCAGCAGGATCTCGGTGACGTCCTCCTCAACGCCCGGCAGAGTGGTGAACTCGTGCAGGGCACCGGAGATACGCACCGACGTCACAGCCGCACCCGGAATCGAGCTCAGGAGCGTACGGCGCAGCGAGTTGCCAAGCGTATAGCCGAAGCCCGGTTCAAGCGGCTCGATGGTGAAGCGGGAGCGCTGGGGGTTGAGGGATTCCTCGGTAAGTGTCGGACGCTGTGCGATAAGCACTGTGGTATCCTTTCAGCTTTCGGCCGGTGGTGCACTCGCCAGCCAAAGCGGGTTGGATGGATGGTTGGTGGTAGTGCTCAGACGCGGCGGCGCTTCGGAGGACGAACGCCGTTATGCGCTTGCGGGGTGACGTCGGTGATGGAACCGACCTCGAGTCCGGCGGACTGCAGGGAGCGGATGGCGGTCTCACGACCGGAACCCGGGCCCTTGACGAACACGTCGACCTTCTTCAGGCCGTGCTCCATCGCCTTGCGGGCGGCGGATTCAGCGGCCATACCAGCGGCGTACGGCGTGGACTTGCGGGAGCCCTTGAAGCCGACATCGCCACCGGACGCCCAGGACAGCACAGCGCCGGACGGGTCGGTGATCGAGATGATGGTGTTGTTGAAAGTGGACTTGATGTGCGCCTGCCCGACCGGCACCGACTTGCGGTCCCGGCGACGCGGCTTGCGCGCAGCTTGCTTGTTCGCTGCCATTGACCCTCGTTTCCTAATAACGAATTGTTTTGACCGTTCCAAGCGATGGAGCCTGCGCCCCGTGGCCTAGAACCTGCCACCGATTACTTGGTGGCCTTCTTCTTTCCGGCAACCGTGCGCTTCGGGCCCTTGCGGGTACGGGCGTTGGTCTTGGTGCGCTGACCGCGCACAGGAAGTCCCTTACGGTGACGCTGGCCTTGGTAGCAGTTGATCTGGATCTTGCGACGGATGTCCGCGTCGATCTCACGACGCAGATCGCCTTCGATCTTGTAGTTGCCTTCAAGATAGTCACGCAGCGTGATCAGCTGCTCATCCGTCAGATCCTTGACGCGGGTGTCCGGATTGATACCGGTCGCGGCAAGCGTTTCCTTCGCACGAGTGCGACCCACACCGAAGATGTAGGTGAGGGCGATCTCGATGCGCTTCTCATTGGGGATGTCGACTCCGGCAAGACGTGCCATTGCGATTCCTTCTCATGTTCCGCAGGTCTTGCGCCGAGTCGTCCGGTTTCCCGGCCCGGGCCTGCGTACCCGAGGTTCAGCTGCTCGCTGTGACTCAGCGCCTCTACTGTTATGCCGCTGGAATCTGCGACTCAGCCCTGACGCTGCTTGTGGCGCGGGTTGACGCAGATCACCATGACGCGGCCGTGACGACGGATCACGCGGCAGTTCTCGCAGATCCTCTTCACACTAGGGCTGACCTTCATGGTTTTCCTTTGCTTGTACCTTACTTGTAACGGTACGTAATACGGCCTCGGTTCAGATCGTAGGGGCTCATCTCGAGCACCACGCGATCCTGCGGCAGGATGCGGATGTAGTTCTTGCGCATCTTGCCGGAGATGGTGGCCAGCACGACGTGCTTGTTCTCAAGTTCGACGCGGAACATCGCGTTCGGGAGTGCTTCCACCACCCGACCTTCGACTTCGATCACACCGTCTTTTGCCATGAGCCTCGTTCCGTTCCTTGGCTGATTACTTGCAGTGCATCCGAAGACACACCAACTTACAATGATACAGTAAAAAGGAGTGGCGCGACACACGGCGTGTCGTACCACTCCCTCCTGATACCTATGCCGGCAAGCTAGCGTTTCACTCGCCGAGCTGTTCGATGATGCGGGCGTTGATCTCGGCGATCTCGCCGACGCCGTTGACCACGACCAGCATGCCGCGGTTCTCGTAGATGTCCAGCAACGGCGCGGTCTCGCGTTCGTAGGTCTCCAGACGCTTGGCGATGGCCTCCGGGGTGTCGTCGGAACGGCCCTGCTCGGCGGCGCGCTTGGCCATGCGCTCCAGCAGCACGTCGCGGGCAGCCTCCAGCGCCACGGCGTTGTCCAGCGGGGTGCCCAGATCGGCCAGCATCTCGTCCAGGGCCTGCACCTGGGCGGCGTTGCGCGGGTAGCCGTCCAGGATCCAGCCGTTCTTGGCGTCGTCCATGGCCAGACGGTCCTTGACGATCTTGTTGGTCAGCTCGTCCGGCACCAGCTCGCCGCGATCCATATAAGCCTGGGCTTCCTTGCCGAGCTCGGTCTGGTTCTTGAGGTTGTAGCGGAAGATGTCACCGGTCGAGATGGCCGGGATGCCGTAGTGTTCGCTCAGCAGCGCGGCTTGGGTGCCCTTGCCCACGCCCTGCGGTCCCATGATCAGCAGTCGCATTGGTTGTATATCTCCTTGGTTGTTGCGGTTGCGGGCGGCCTAGTTACTTGCCCTCGACGTGGTCGGTGTCCTCGAACAGGAAGCCGGCGTACTGGAACTGCTCGGTCTGCGCCTTGGCCTGACGCAGGGAGTCCAGGCCGACGCCCGCGATGATCAGGATGGTGGTGCCGCCGAACGGCAGCTGGGTGTTCAGGTCCAGGGCCATGATGAGCACGGTCGGGATCAGCGCCACGAACAGCAGGTAGACGGCGCCCACCGTGTTCAGGCGGTTCATGACATAGCTCAGGTAGCGGCTGGTGGCGTTGCCGGCGCGGATGCCGGGGATGAAGCCGCCGTACTGCTTCATGTTGTCCGCGGTCTCGTCCGGGTTGAACGTGATCGAGGTGTAGAAGAAGCAGAAGAACACGATCATGAGCGCGTACAGCGCGATGTACCACACCGACGTGGTGTCGGCCAGGTTGTCGTTGATCCACTTGGCCCAGTCGGTGTCCGAGGCGAACTGTGCGATCAGCGTCGGGATGGCCAGGATCGACGAGGCGAAGATCGGCGGGATCACGCCCGACATGTTGATCTTCAGCGGCAGGTAGGTGGACGATCCGCCGTACATCTTGCGTCCGATCATGCGGCGCGTGTACTGCACCGGGATGCGGCGCTGGGAAAGTTCGACGAAGACGACGAAGATCAGGATGACGAGCAGCACACCCACGACGATGCCGAACTTGAGCCAGTCGCCGTCGGTACCGTTGGTGCCCCAGCCGATCTCCCACAGCTGCGGCAGGAAGCCGGAGCAGATGGACATGAAGATGAGCACGGACATGCCCTGGCCGATGCCCTTCTCGGTGATGAGCTCGGCCATCCACATGATCAGGCCGGTGCCGCCCGTGAGCACGAGCACCATGACGATCAGCGACCACGGCGTGTCGTTCGGGATCACGTCCGAGCACTGGTAGTTGAACAGCGCGCCGGAGTTGGCGGTCACCACGATGGTGGTGGACTGCAGGACGGCCAGGCCGATGGTCAGATAACGGGTGTACTGGGTGAGCTTGGCCTCGCCGGACTGCCCCTCCTTGTGCAGGGCCTCGAACCGCGGGATTACCACACGCAGCAGCTGGATGACGATCGACGCGGTGATGTACGGCATGACGCCCAGCGCGAAGATCGACAGCTGCAGCATGGCGCCGCCGGAGAACAGGTTCACCAGGCCGATGAAGTTCTCCTGATTGTTCGTCATGTCGTTGGCGCACTGCTGCACCACGGTGTAGTCCACACCCGGAAGCGGGATGAACGAGCCGATGCGGTAGATGATGATCATACCGAGAACGAAGAGGATCTTGTTCCTCAATTCCTTCGTTCGAAAGGCCTGGATTAACGTCCTCACCTTGGATTCCTTCCCTTGTCGTGCGCCGCACGCACGCATGCAAAACAGACTCTAACGGTCGAGTCTAGCGCAGAGTACCTACCGACCAGACATCCGTTCCGGCCGTGTTCGACTTTTGCCGGGCCTGCGCCGGTCCACTGAACACAACGTGGCCCTCCCCGCGTCATGCGGGGAGGGCCACGTCATATCAAGCCATCGGCTTTATTCCCCGAAGAATCAGTCCTCGGAGACGGAGCCACCGGCGGCCTCGATCTTGGCCTTGGCGGAGGCGGAGACCTTCACGCCCTTGAGGGTGAAGGCAGCGGTCGCCTCGCCGTCGCCCAGGACCTTGACCGGGTAGCCCTTGCGCACGGCGCCCTTGACGGCCAGATCCTCGGCGGTGATCTCGCCACCGTTGGGATACAGCTCGTTCAGAGCGGCGATGTTCACGACCTGGAACTCCTTCTTGAAGGGGCTCTTGAAGCCGCGAAGCTTCGGCAGGCGCATGTACAGCGGCAGCTGGCCACCCTCGAAGCCAGGACGAACCTGGTAACGCTTCTTGGTGCCCTTGTCGCCACGGCCCGAGGTCTTACCCTTGGAACCTTCACCACGGCCGACGCGGATGCGGTCCTTCTTGGCACCCGGAGCCGGCTTGAGGTCATGCATCTGCAGGATCTCGGTGTTCTCAGTAGCCATAATCAGTCAACCTCCTCGACGGTCACCAGATGGCGCACCGCGTTGACCAGACCACGGTTGCCCGGGGTGTCCTCACGGACCACGCTCTGGCCGATCTTACGCAGGCCGAGGGTCTGGACGGTGGCGCGATGGGCCGGCTTGGAACCGATGGTGCTGTGCACCAGAGTGATCTTCAAGTTCTTAGCCATCACTCACCATCCTTAGCGTTGGCGGCCTGAGCCTCTTCACGGGCCTTGCGGGCCTCGGCGATGCCCTGAGCGCGGGAGCGCAGCAGCGCATCCGGAGCGACCTCGTTGAGGGCCAGACCACGGCGGGCCGCGATCTCCTCCGGCTCTTCGAGCTGCTTCAGGGCGTCCACGGTGGCACGCACGACGTTGACCGCGGTGGCGGAACCCATCGACTTGGTCAACACGTCGGTGATGCCGGCGCACTCCATGACGGCGCGGACGGCGCCGCCGGCGATAACGCCGGTACCGGGGGCGGCCGGGCGCAGCAGGACGGTGCCCGCGGCGTCATGGCCGATCACCGGGTGGACGACCGTGCCACGCACGCGCGGCACAGTGAACATGTGCTTCTTGGCGTCCAGCTGGCCCTTGGCGATAGCGGCCGGAACCTCACGGGACTTGCCGTAGCCGACACCGACGGTGCCGTTGCCGTCGCCGACCACCACGAGGGCGGCGAAGCTGAACGTACGGCCACCCTTGTGGGTCTTGGAGACGCGGTTGATGGTCACCACGCGGTCGAGCAGCTCGTCGCCGCGGTTCTCCTCGCGACGGTTGCGGCGCTCACCACGACGACCCTCACCACGCTGGCCACGACGCGAACGACGATCGTCGTTGCGCTCCTCGGCGGGCGCCTGAGTGTTCTGAGTTTCTTCAGCCACTTGGGTTTCCTTCTCGTTGTCGCTCACAGCTCCAGACCTCCCTCGCGGGCGCCTTCAGCAACAGCTGCGACGCGGCCATGATACTTGTTGCCACCACGATCGAACACCACCTTGGTGATGCCGGCGTCCTGGGCCTTCTTGGCGACGAGCGCGCCAACCTGCTTGGCGGCCTCGACCTTGGTGCCCTGGAAATCGGCCAGGTCGGCGATCGTCGAAGCGCTGACCAGGGTGATGCCCTTGGTGTCGTCGACGACCTGGGCGACCATGTGGCGGTTCGAGCGGGTGACCACCAGACGCGGACGCTCCGGGGTGCCGGTGATGCGCTTGCGAAGACGGGCGTGACGGCGCAGACGAGCGACCTTCTTGCCCTTACCGATAATCTGCACGGTCATATCACTTACCAGCCTTTCCAGCCTTGCGCAGGATACGCTCGTCGGCGTACTTGATGCCCTTGCCCTTGTAGGGTTCCGGAGCGCGCAGCTTACGGATGTTCGCGGCCACCTGACCCACAGCCTGCTTGTCGGTGCCCTTGACGATCACCTGGTTGGGGTTCGGCAGCTCGAACTCGATGCCTTCCGGCGGTTCGACGGTGATGGTGTGCGAATAGCCGAGCGAGAACTCGATGCCCTTGCCCTTCATCGCGGCACGGTAACCGGTGCCGATGATCTCCAGGGTCTTGGCGTAGCCTTCGTGCACACCCTTGACCATACCGGCGATGATCGAACGGCTCAGGCCATGCATGGCGCGGGTCGGACGGGTGTCATCAGCCGGGGTGAGGACGATCTCGTTGCCTTCGACGGCGGCGGAGATGCCCTGCGGGATAACGTAGGAGTCGGAACCCTTCGGGCCCTTGGCCGAGAAGTTCTGACCGTCGATAGTGACTTCCACGCCGGCCGGGATGGCGACGGGGAGCTTACCAATATGCGATGCCATGTGTCAGCTCTCCTTTCTCACCACACATAGGCGACGATCTCGCCGCCGATGCCCCGGTCGAGGCATTCCTTCTGGGTCAGCAGTCCCGAGCTCGTCGAGATGATCGCGATGCCGAGGCCGCCCAACGGCATGGGCAGCGCGTCGGACTTCGCGTAACGACGCAGGCCGGGCTTCGAGATGCGCTTGATGCCCTGGATCGAGCGCTCACCGTTCGGACCGTACTTGAGCGTGATCTCAAGAGTCTGGCCGACGCGGGCCTCCTTGGCGGTGAAGTCCTGGATGAAACCTTCACGCTTGAGGATCTCGGCGATGTTCGCCTTGAACTTCGAGTACGGCATATCCACGGTCTCGTGCTTCGCCGCGCTCGCATTACGCAGACGCGTAAGCATGTCTGCGATCGGATCTGTCATTGTCATGTGGGCTAGCGCCCTTTCTCGCCGTGGTTTCCGCCGCCCTTACCCCATGCCGGGGATTCGGGCCGCGGACCTTCAGCGTCGATGTTTACCAACTGGACTTCGTAACTCCGGGCAGCTCGCCACGGTGGGCCTTCTCACGAAGGCAGACGCGGCACAGGCCGAACTTGCGGTAGACGGAGTGGGGACGACCGCACACCTGGCAGCGCGTGTACGCGCGCACCTTGAACTTCGGCTTGGCGGCCGCCTTGTTCTTCAGAGCGGTTTTTGCCATATCAGTTCTCCTTGAAGGGGAAGCCCAGGTGCTTGAGCAGCGCGCGGGCCTCGGTGTCGTCCTTGGTGCTGGTCACCACGGTGATGTCCATACCACGCTGGTGATCGATCGCATCCGGATCGATCTCGTGGAACATGGACTGCTCCGTGAGGCCGAAGTTGTAGTTGCCGTTGCCGTCGAACTGGTTGCCGTTGATGCCGCGGAAATCGCGGATACGCGGCAGGGCCAGGGTCAGCAGACGGTCGAGGAACTCCCACATGCGATCGCCGCGGAGCGTCACATAGGCACCGATGGCCTGGCCCTCACGCAGGTGGAACTGCGCGACGGACTTCTTGGCCTTGGTGATCTTCGGCTTCTGGCCGGTGATCAGGGTGAGGTCCTTGACCGCGCCTTCGATGAGCTTGGAGTCGCGAGCCGCGGCGCCGACGCCCATGGAGACGACGACCTTCTCGACACGCGCCACCTGCATCGGGTTGGAGTACTTGAACTCCTTCTCGAGCTCCGGCACGATCTGGTCCTTGTACTGCTGCTTCAGGCGCGGGGTGGCCGGCGCTTCGATAGTGGTATCGGTCATGCCAGCTCCTTTCCGGACTTCTTGGCAACACGCACGCGCACGGTCTTGACCTTGCCGTCGCGAGCCTCTTCCTTCACGATCACGCCCACGCGGGTCGGCTGCTTGGTCTCCGGGTCGATCAGCATCACGTTGGAGCGATGGATCGGGGCCTCGACGGAGACGATGCCGGACTGCTGACCCTGCTGGGTGGCGCGAACGTGCTTCTTGACAATCTGCACGCCTTCGACGATCAGGCGGTCGTTGGGCAGCACGCGGGTGACGGTGCCTTCCTTGCCGCGGTCCTTGCCGCGGATGACCTTGACCAGGTCGCCGGTCTTGATCTTGGCTACCATGCTCAGATCACCTCCGGGGCGAGGGACACGATCTTCATGAAGCGCTTGTCGCGCAGCTCACGACCGACCGGTCCGAAGATACGAGTGCCCTTCGGTTCACGGCCGGAGCCGAGAATGACGGCGGCGTTCTCGTCGAACTTGATGTAAGAGCCATCGACACGGCGATGCTCCTTGACGGTGCGGACGACGACGGCCTTGACCACGTCGCCCTTCTTGACCGACCCGCCAGGGATCGCGTCCTTGACGGAGGCGACGATCACGTCGCCGATGCCGGCATAGCGTCGCTTCGATCCGCCGAGCACTCGGATGGCCAAGAGTTCCTTGGCACCCGTGTTGTCGGCGACATGAAGCCGCGTTTCCTGCTGAATCATTGATTCTCCTTAGCCGAGCTGGTTCTCCCCGAGCACCCCGCCCGCTCGCGAAAAGCGGGCGGGGTGACTCGCGGAGCCTTGCCGAACTTATTTACTTGGCGCGCTCGATGATCGAGACGAGACGCCAACGCTTGGTCTTGCTCAGGGGCCGAGTCTCCATAATACTCACGAGGTCGCCAACGTGGGCTTCGCCGTGTTCATCATGGGCCTTGACCTTGCGGGTGGAGCGGACGACCTTGCCGTACAGCGGGTGGGTCGAACGCTGCTCGAGCTCGACGGTGATCGTCTTGTCCATCGCGTCGGACACGACGTAACCGCGACGAACCTTGCGGAAGTTGCGCTCTTCAGCCATGCTTACTTCTCCTCAGTCTTCGTTTCGGTCGCCTCGGGCGCCTGGCTGATGCCGAGCTCACGCTCGCGCAGGACGGTGTACATCCTGGCGATGTCGTGCTTGACCGCCTTGAGGCGGGCGGTGTTCTCGAGCTGACCGGTGGCCGACTGGAAGCGCAGGTTGAACAGCTCTTCCTTGGACTTCTTCAGGAAGCCCTCGATCTCGGCATTGGTCTTCTCGTTGAGATTCTGGATGGTGTAGTCTGCAGTTCCGACCGACATCAGATGTCACCGCCTTCGCGAGCAATAACACGGCACTTCATGGGGAGCTTGTCGATGGCGCGGCGCAGGGCCTCGCGAGCGACTTCCTCCGAGACACCACCGATCTCGAACATCACGCGACCGGGGTGGATGTTGGCGATCCAGAACTCAGGCGTACCCTTACCGGAACCCATTCGGGTGCCCAGCGGCTTCTTCGTGAGCGGACGATCCGGGAACACGGTGATCCACACACGACCGCCACGCTTGATGTAACGGGTCATGGCGATACGGGCGGCCTCGATCTGACGGTTGGTCACATAGGCCGGAGCCAGCGCCTGGATGCCGAAATCGCCGAACGCGATCTCGTTGCCGCCCTTGGACATACCACTACGGGTAGGACGGTGCTGCTTGCGGTACTTGGTCCTCTTCGGGATAAGCATCAGCTCACTCCTTCGTTTCCGTTGCGGCAGGTGCCTCGGCGGCGGCCGGAGCCTCAGCCGCGGGGGCGGCCTCGACGGCGGCGTTCTGACGCTGGGCCGGACGGTTGCCACGGCGCGGGCGGCGATCGCCGCGACGGCCGGAGCGGTTGTTGCCCTGCTGCGCCTGCTGCTCTTCGAACTCACGCTCGGTCATGTCGCCCTTGTAGATCCACACCTTCACGCCGATGCGGCCGTAGGTGGTCTTGGCCTCGAAGAAGCCGTAATCGATCAGGGCGCGGAGGGTCTGCAGCGGAACGCGGCCCTCACGGTAGAACTCGGAACGGCTCATTTCCGCACCGCCGAGGCGGCCGGAGAGCTTGATACGGATGCCCTTGGCGCCGGCGCGCATCGCATCCTGCTGGGCCTTGCGCATCGCGCGACGGAAGGTCACGCGGTTGCTCAGCTGCTCGGCGATGCCCTGGGCCACCAGCTGGGCGTCCAGCGCAGCGTTCTTCACCTCGAAGATGTTGAGCTGGACCTGCTTGCCGGTGAGCTTCTCGAGCTTGGCGCGCACGCGCTCGGCCTCGGCGCCGCGACGGCCGATCACGATGCCCGGACGGGCGGTGTGGATGTCCACACGCACACGGTCGCGGGTGCGCTCGATGACGATACGGGACACGCCCGCACGCTCGAGGTCCTTGCTCATGGCCTTGCGGATCTGATCGTCCTCGAGGACGAAGTCACGGTAGCGCTCGCCGACCTTGTTGGAGTCGGAGAACCAGCGCGAACGATGGTTCTCAGTGATGCCCAGGCGATAGCCAAAGGGATTGATCTTCTGACCCATCTTTAGCGGGCTCCTTCCTTGCTAGCGACGACGACCGTGATGTGGCTCGTGCGCTTGTTGATACGAGCGGCACGACCCTGGGCGCGGGCGCGGAAACGCTTGAGCGTCACGCCTTCGTCCACGTAGGTCTCCTTGATGACCAGATCGTTCTCGCGGAACGGCTCGCCGGCCTTGTCGGCCTTCACGCGAGCGTTGGCGATGGCGCTCTCCAGCGTCTTGAGCACCGGCAGAGCGGCGGACTGGGGGGCGAACTTGAGGATGGTGATGGCTTCGGTCGCCTGCTTGCCTCGGATGAGGTTGACCATGCGGCGAGCCTTGCGCGGCGTCACGCGGACGTGACGGGCGATTGCTTTAGCTTCCATAAGTCTTTACTCTCCTTTAGCGGCGGGCCTTCTTGTCGTCCTTCACGTGACCCTTGAAGGTCTTCGTGGGGGCGAACTCACCGAGCTTATGACCGACCATCGCCTCAGTGACGAACACCGGCACATGCTTGCGGCCGTCATGCACGGCGAAGGTGTGGCCGATGAAGTCCGGGGTGATCATCGAACGACGCGACCACGTCTTGATGACGTTGTGCGTGCCCTTCTCGTTCTGCTCGTCGACTTTCTTCTGCAGGTGGGCGTCGACGAAGGGCCCCTTCTTGATGCTACGAGTCATCTTCTCGACACTCCCTTACTTGCGGTTCTTACCATTCGGACGACGACGAACAATCATCTTGTTCGAAGCCTTCTTCGGACGACGGGTACGAACTTCGCCCTTGCCCCACGGGGAAACCGGCGGCTTACCACCGCGGGTACGACCGCCGTGCGGGTGGTCGACCGGGTTCATGGACTCACCACGGGTGATCGGGCGCTTGCCCATCCAGCGGGCGCGGCCGGCCTTGCCGAGCTGAATGTTGGCGTGGTCGGAGTTGCCGACCTCACCGACGGTGGCGCGGCAGCGGGCGTCCACGTTGCGGATTTCGCCGGACGGCATACGCAGCTGGGCGTAGGCGCCATCCTTGGCGACGAGCTGGACGGCGGCACCGGCGGAGCGGGCGATCTTGGCGCCACCCAGCGGGCGGAGCTCGATCGCGTGCACCACGGTACCGGTCGGGATGTTGCGCAGCGGCAGGTTGTTGCCCGGCTTGATGTCGGCCTGGGCGCCGGTCTCGATGACGTCGCCCTGCTTGATGCCCTCCGGCGCGATGATGTAGCGCTTCTCGCCGTCGGCATAGTGCAGCAGCGCGATGCGAGCGGAACGGTTCGGGTCGTACTCGATGTGGGCGACCTTGGCCGGCACGCCGTCCTTGTCCCAGCGACGGAAGTCGATGAGACGGTACTGGCGCTTGTGGCCGCCGCCGCGATGGCGGGAGGTCATACGGCCGTAAGAGTTGCGGCCGCCAGTCTTGCTGAGCTTGCGAACCAGCGACTTCTCAGGCGTCGAGCGCGTGATCTCGGAGAAATCCGAGACCGAAGCGTTGCGGCGGCCCGCAGTCGTCGGCTTATAAACGCGGATAGCCATAATGTAGTTCTTCCTTTGACTTTGTCGGCTAGCCTTCAGTTACCAAAGATGTCGATCGTCTGGCCCTCGGCCACGGTCACGACGGCGCGCTTCTCATTGACGCGCTGGCCGAAACCGGTGCGGGTGCGCTGACGCTTGCCGGCGCGGTTGAGGGTGTTGACGTTCGTCACCTTGACCTTGAAGATCTCTTCGATAGCCTGCTTGATCTGCACCTTGTTCGCGTTCGGGGCCACCACGAAGGTGTACTGGCCGCGATCGGACAGGGCATAGCTCTTCTCGGAGACGACGGGCTTGAGGATGACGTCGTGGGCGGGCTTGTGAATAGCGACCATGGTGATCAGGCCTCCTTAGCCTTGGACTCGCCCTTCGCCTCGAGGAACGCTTCGAAGCCTTCCTTCGAGAAGACGACGTACTGGGCGGTGACCACATCGTACGTGTTCAGCTGATCGGCGAAGATCGGGTGAACGGTGGGGATGTTACGGACGGAGAGCCACTCGTTCACGTTGTCGCGGGAGAGCACGACGGTGGTGAACTTGTTCTCGGTCAGCGACAGGGCGGCGACCGCGGCCTTGGTGGACGGGGTCTCGCCGATGCCGAAGTCGACGACGGCGACGCGGCCGGCGTTCGCACGATCGGAAAGCACGTAGCGCAGAGCGGCGGCCTTCATCTTCTTGGGGGTGCGCTGGTCATACTTGCGCGGAACCGGACCGTGGACGACGCCACCGTGGTACCACTGCGGAGCGCGGATCGAGCCCTGACGGGCGCGGCCGGTGCCCTTCTGCTTCCACGGCTTCTTGCCGCCACCGGAGACCGCGCCGCGGTTCTTCACGGCGTGGGTGCCCTGGCGGGCGGCGGCGAGCTGGGCGACGACGACCTGGTGCACCAGCGGCACGTGGGCCATGATCTCCTCGTTGGAGATGCCGAACAGCTCGGCCGGCGCTTCGACGGTGCCGGTGGCCTGGCCCTTGGCGTCAGTGACGTTCAGAGTAACGTTTGCCATGATTTATCAGGCTCCCTTCACTGCCGAACGGACGAGAACGATGCTGCCCTTGGGGCCCGGGATGGCGCCCTTGATGGCGAGAATGCCGTTCTCGACATCCGACGAGACGACGGTGAGATTCTGCACGGTGGAGGTCACATGGCCCATACGACCGGCCATGCGCTTGCCCTTGAGAATGCGACTCGGGGTGGCGCAAGCACCGACCGAACCCGGACGACGCTCGTTCTTGTGCGAGCCGTGGGAACGACGGTAGGAGGCGAAGCCCCAGCGCTTGATGGTGCCGGCAAAGCCCTTACCCTTGGTGGTGCCGGTCACGTCGACCTGCACGCCCTCGGCGAACAGCTCGGCGGTCAGCTCCTGGCCGGGCTCGAACTCGTCCACATTGTCCGTGCGCACCTCAACGAGGTGACGGCGCGGGGTCACACCGGCCTTGGCGAAGTGACCAGCCAGCGGCTTGGTGACCTTCGTCGGGTCGATCTGGCCGTAGCCGAGCTGGACGGCCTTGTAGCCGTCGGTCTCCTCGGTCTTCACGGCGGTGACCACGTTGGTGGACACATCCACGAGCGTCACGGGCACGAAGAAGCCGTTTTCGTCCCAAACCTGCGACATGCCGAGCTTCTTGCCCAGCAGCGCGGTGCGATTACCTTGATACGACATGACGGTTCCCTCCTCCCTTACAGCTTGATCTCGATGTTCACATCGGCGGGCAGATCAATGTGCATCAGGGAGTCCACAGCCTTCGGGGTGGGGTCCACGATGTCGATAAGACGCTTATGAGTGCGCATCTCGAAATGCTCGCGCGAATCCTTGTACTTGTGAGGAGAACGAATGACACAGAACACGTTCTTCTCGGTCGGGAGCGGAACCGGGCCCACCACCGTGGCACCCGCGTTCGTCACCGTTTCGACGATCTTCTTCGCCGATTGGTCGATGACCTCATGGTCATAGGACTTAAGCCTGATGCGGATTTTCTGTCCCGCCATTGCCGTCCGCCCTTTCTAGCGATTCGTTTACTGTTTACCATCCTGTTCCAGGGCACCGGCAGCCACACCGCGGAAGGCACAGCCTCCCATGGCGGTCCACATCAGTGCGCAGGCCCGCGAGCATCCCACTGGTGAAAGGTGCTCGTCCTGCGCTCGCTTTTTTTGATTCAATTTGCGAGCCCGAAACAGGCAACTTGTTTATTAAACCACCTGGGGTGGCCTTAAGGAGTTCGGGCGTGTCGCCCTCACACTGTCATATCCCCTCGGCTCCTTGGTGTCGCCTCGGCGTCGCCTACCGGCAGTCCACCGGACTGCCGCCTTAACGGCTCCGCAGGCGTGTCGCCCTCACACTGTCATATCCCCTCGGCTCCTTGGTGTCGCCTCGGCGTCGCCTACCGGCAGTCCACCGGACTGCCGCCTTAACGGCTCCGCAGGCGTGTCGCCCTCACGCCTATGCGTCAGACGTAGCCGAACACGAGCATACAGATGAGCATGCAGACGGGTTGGTGGATGAGGTAGATCCAGATGCTGTACCTACCGACCGTCGACAGCGGCGCCACGCCATGCCTCGCCGCCGACCGCAGCGGCTCCGCCGCCATGACGATTCGATTCAGGAAATACCCGCAGATGTACAGGAACAGCCACGGCAGAATCGGGAAGTAGTCACTGGAGCGGAATCCCGGGAACGGGAAACCGAACGGGGTCAGCACGCGGCAGTCGTACAGCCAATCGGGCAAATCCAATCGGAACACGCCCGGCACGCCCAGATATCCCAGCTGCGCATCCTTGAACATCACGAACAGCGCAAAGGCCGCAACCAGACCGATCGCCGCGGGGATCCGCCGCAACACTGGCTCCATCGGGATCATCAACAGTACAGCGCAGCCGATGCAGTTGAGGATGCCGAACCACACCGCCTCGGCGGGCATGGCCAGCACCGTCACCCCGCTGATCACCAGGCCCCAGACGTTCAGCATGATGCCGCGCTTGAGGTTGCCGCTCCTCCCCCACGACCACACGAATCCGGAGACCAGGATGAATGCCCAGCAGACCGACTGCTGCCAGATGTGCACGGCGGGCCGCGAGTACCAGGAGGGGTCTTGTCCGTAGACCATGAACACGTCGTAGCAGAAGTGGAAGATCACCATGCTGATGATCGCGATCCCGCGGATCGTGTCGATCAGATCGTAGCGTCCCTCACGCGTCGGCATTGCGCTCCTCCGTCATCGGATGATTCTTCGCACACTCTACCGCACTTACCGTGACTCTGATCCATTTGGCCCGTCCGCTCATCTTGGAAACACTGAAATTCCGGGGTCGAGAATGATGGATCAGAGTCACGATAGATCAGAGTCCGGGAATATGTCCGGGAATGGAGGCGGGAAATGAGGTCTGGACAGGGGCGGCGCACGCTGATTAACTGGAGAACATGAACGTGAATCGAAACGAACCGTCCCGTCCGTTGTCCGCGAAGAGTTGGTTCCCCGATCAACCGGGAGCATGGGCCATGGCGCTACTGCCGGCGTTGTCCGGCATGGTGGTCGGAGGGTTCGACGTCGGCCGACTGTGGCTGACGGGCGCATGGCTGCTGTGCTACTGCGTGCAGTTCACGGCGGCGAGATGGCTACGGTCACGATTCCAACGCCGATACCTGCCGCCGGTGCTGACCTACGCCGCGCTGTTAGCGGTTGCGGGCGTGCCGCTGTTGGCGATGCATCCGCTGATTCTGGTGTGGGCACCGCTGTATGCGGTATGCGCCGGCGTTTCATTCCTGTGCGCATGGCTGCGCAGGGAAAGGTCACTGTGGGCCAATGCGGCGGCGGTGATCGCCACGTCGATGATGGCATACGTGGTATATGCCTTCGACGCCCCCGATCTGTTGGAGCGGACCGGCATGGGGCTCGCGCTCGCCGGCATCTTCATGCTGACGCAGTTCGGATCGGTGCTGTATGTCAAGACGATGATCCGGGAACGTCGCAACAATCGATACCTTGCGGCGTCATGGATCTGGCATGCGGCGTTGCTGGCGTTGGCCTGCGCGGTTCCGGGTGGCACGCTGCCGTTGCCGATCATTGCGACAGCCCTCTTGCTCAGGGCGGTTGCGATGCCGCTGTTGGGGCGCAGGATTCGTATCAAGCCGATTGCTGTCGGGATGCTGGAGATGGTGCTCAGTGTGGCAGTATGCGCGTACGCGCCGTTCTGCGCGCCATGGATTTCGATGGCCTTAACGTTCTAGTCCAAACGGTGCAAGCACCACGGGGCTGCACCGGAAGAACCATCAGGGTTGGTGCAAGCAACAAGTACGACGAGTGTGGGGACACTGCGCACATATACATGGCCCCGGACGGATAACTGGTATCCGTCCGGGGCCCACATATCAGCCGATCAATGATCGGCGGTTACGCTCAGACGCGCTCCGAAGCCTCCTCGGTCGCGGCCTCGCCCTGGCGCTCGACGCGCAGGCGATGGCCCTCGGCCTGGGAGACGCCGTAGTAGGCGGCGATGGCGATGTCCTTCATGTCCTCGATCATCGGGATGCGCGGGTTCGCGGGGGCGCACTGGTCCTCGTAGGCGCGCATGCCGATCTCGTCGATGATGGACCAGTAGTAGTCCTCGTCAACGCCGCAGTCCTGGAAGGACTTGTTCATCTGCAGCTTGTTGTCGCGGTAATCTTCCACGGCGCGGGCCAGGTTCTCGACGCCCTCGGCCGGGGTGTTGCCCGGGTTGATGCCAAGGTTCTTGGCGATCTCCTGATAGCGCTCCGGCGCGATGTACTTGTTGTACTTCGGCCAGCTGGTGGGCTCCAGCGGGATCTGGCCGTTGTAGCGGATCACATACGGCAGCAGGATGGAGTTGGTGCGGCCATGGGCCACGTGGCACAGCGCGCCGATGGTGTGGGCCATGGCGTGGCACATGCCGAGGAAGGCGGAGCCGAAGGCCATGCCGGCCATGGTGGCGGCGTTGTGCATCTTCTCCTGGGCCTTGATCTTCTCCTCACCGGGCTCGGCGTTGACCGAGGTGGCCAGGTTGTCCCAGATTAGCTTGGCCGCGTGCAGCGCCATGCCGTCGGTGAAGTCGTTGGCGTACACGGAGGCGTAGGCCTCGAAGGAGTGGGTCAGGGCGTCGAAGCCGGCGTCGCAGGCCAGCTTGCGCGGCTGGGTGCGGGCCAGGACCGGATCCACGATGGCGACCGACGGGGTCAGCGCGTAATCGGTGATCGGGTACTTGTAGCCGGTCTTGTGATCGGTGATCACGGCGAACGGCGTGACTTCGGAGCCGGTGCCGGACGAGGTCGGGATGCACACGAGCTTAGCCTTCTTGCCCAGCGGCGGGATCTTGAAGGCGCGCTTGCGGATATCGAAGAACTTCTCACGCACGTCGGAGAAGGAGATTTCCGGGTGCTCGTACAGCAGCCACATGATCTTGGCCGCATCCATCGGGGAACCGCCGCCGACCGCGATGATGGTGTCGGGCTCGAACTCCTCGCGCATCATCCCAGCGCCCTTCTCGACGGTCTCGACCGAAGGCTCCGGCTCGACGTAGTCGATGATGCGGAAGGTGACGCGGTTGGAACGGGCGCGCAGCTGGTCGATGACCTTGTCCACGATGCCCAGCTGCTCCATGACCTTGTCGCAGACGATGACGGCCTTCTCGATGCCGTACATGTCGCGCAAGTACTTGATCGCGTTCGGCTCGAAGTAGGTCTTGGCCGGGATCTTGAACCACTGCATGTTGTTGTTCCTCCGAGCGATGCGCTTGATGTTGATGAGGTTCACGGCCTGGACGTTGCCGGAGACGGAGTTGCCGCCGTAGGAACCGCACCCCAGGGTCAGCGACGGGGCGATGGCGTTGTAGATGTCGCCGACACCGCCGAGCGAGCTCGGGGAGTTCCAGATCACGCGGCAGGCATGCATACGCACGCCGTACTCACGCACCAGTTCCTGGTTGTTGGTGTGGATGACGGCGGTGTGGCCGGCACCGTGCACGAGCATCTGCTCACACATCTTGAAGCCGGTCTCCTTGTCCGGGGACTTGAGCACGGCCTGGACCGGGCACAGCTTCTCCATGGTCAACGGCTCATTCTCGCCGACTTCCTTGCACTCGGCGCAGATGATGGTGGTGTCCTCGGGGATCGAGAAGCCGGCGGCGTTCGCGATGAAGTGCGGGGACTTGCCCGGAACCACGTTGTTGAGCTTCGGGGTCTGGCCCGAGTAGGCGGTGCAGCCGAACATGTACTGTTCGAGCTTGGCCTTCTCCTCGTCGTTGACGAAGTAGGCCTTGCGGCGCTTGAGCTCCTGGACCAGCGGGTCGTACACGTCCTTGTCGGCGATGATGGCCTGCTCGGTGGCGCAGATCATGCCGTAGTCGAAGTGCTTGGAGAGCACCAGGTCGTTGGCGGCGCGGACGATGTCCACGTCCTTGTCCACATAGGCCGGGGCGTTGCCGGCGCCCACGCCGAGGGCGGGCTTGCCGGAGGAGTACGCGGCGGTGACCATGCCCGGGCCGCCGGTGGCCAGGATCGTGGCGATGCCGGGGTGCTTCATCAGCGCGCCGGTGGCCTCGATGGACGGGTGCTCGATCCACTGGATGCAGTTCTCCGGGGCGCCGGCCTCGATGGCGGCGTCACGCACGATGCGGGCGGCTTCAGCGGAGCACTTCTGGGCGAACGGGTGGAAGCCGAAGACGATCGGGCAGCGGGTCTTCAGCGCGATCAGCGACTTGAAGATGGCGGTAGAGGTCGGGTTGGTGACCGGGGTCACGCCGGCGACGACGCCGACCGGCTCGGCGACCTCGTCGATGCCCATGACGTCGTCCTCACGGATGATGCCGACGGTGCGCTGGCCAGCCAGGTAGTTGGTCACATGCTCGCAGGCGAAGATGTTCTTGGTGGCCTTGTCCTCCACCAGGCCACGGCCGGTCTCCTCGACGGCCATCTTGGCCAGCACGAGATGCTTGTTCAGCGCCGCGATGGACGCCTTGGCGACGATGTGGTCGATCTGCTTCTGGTCGAGTTTCTCGAACTCATCAAGGGCCTTGAGACCCTTCTTGACCAGAGCGTCGACCTCGGCCTCGGCCGCCGCGAGCTTCTCCTCGGGGGTCGGCTTGGCCGGTGCCGCATTCTTCTTTGCTTCTGCCACTTCGGTCCTCCTCGATCTTGATAGATGCAAAGGTGTCTCTCTCCCGCCCCGAACGTCAAGGCGGAACCGTCACGAAAATCTGTGACCTGCATCACAATCTAGCCGATAAACCCTACTTTTTGCCGGGTGGTTCGAATTGAGCGTGTCATGATTGAAGACTGACCGGAAACGTTCGATTACGGTAACTTTTTGTTCGCTTCTCCATTGAAACGCCCATCGAATGTTCTGTGTTGTTGTCTTTCGCTTCATGTTATCGCTACCAGTTCACCGGAGCTCACACAGCCGAACAGACGGCACCCGCCGGACGCGGCCGGACCGCGCCTCTTCCCGGAACAGTCAGTGCACCCAAAACGCCAGTTCATCCCCCGGCGCCGGGGCAACCGGCCGCACTCCGTACAATGGTCGTATGAAGAACCCGACACTGCACCGCTATGCCACGCGTCCGGGATTCTACTTCACCGACGATGGTGGAGCCGACGTTGTGGTCCGATCCGAGAACGCCGATCAGGTATGGATGAGCGTCATCGAACCACTGGGACGCCCCACGGCCTTCTTCAATGAGGCGATCCGCCTGGTGGACGATCCGAGCACGCCGTTCGTGGCGCAGATCCGCAACTACCCCGTGTCCACGCGCATCATCGAATCCCTGAATCTGCGCGAGACTCTGTTCCGCATGCGCGGCCCGAACTACGGTCTGTGGTACGTGCACCTGCCCAAGGCATGGGACGGCATGCGCTATGGCTTCCGTGTGGACGGCACTTGGGACCCCAAGCACGGCGTGCGGTTCAACCCGTACAAGTTCCTCATCGACCCGCACGGCAAGGGCATCGACGGGCGCATGGAGCTGGATCCGGCGGCGTTCTCTTACCAGTGCGACATTGTGGACGGCAAGGTCAAGGGATCGGCGTGGGGCGCGATGAGCACCATCGACTCACTGGGCAAGGTGCCGATGTCGGTGGCGATCGACGACCGCGACGAGTCCAAGCACAAGGGCGAGCCCGACCACCCGCACGTCCCGTGGAGCAAAACCGTGATCTACGAGCTGCACGTCAAGGGGTTCACCGCCGACGCCCCGTGGCTGCCGGCGGAGCTGCGCGGCACCTACGCCGGGCTGGCGCACCCCACCACGCTCTCCTATCTCCAACGGCTGGGCGTGACGTCCATCGAGCTGCTGCCGATTCAGGCCAAGCAGGACGAGCTATTCCTGCAGGAGCGCGGCGGCACCAACTACTGGGGTTACTCCACGCTGAGCTATTTCGCGCCGGAACCCTCCTACGCCACCCGCAACGCGCAACGCAAGGGTGCGGCGGCCGTGCGCAAGGAGGTCATCGACATGGTGCGCGCCCTGCACGAGGCAGGCTTCGAGGTCATCATGGACGTGGTGTACAACCACACCTGCGAGGGCGGCGTGGAGGGACCGACCGTCTGCTGGCGCGGACTGGACACGCTCACCTACTACCGCCAGCAGAAGGGCAATCCCGGCCGGCTGGAGGATACGACCGGCTGCGGCAACACGCTGGACTTCACGAATACGCCGGTGGTGGCGTTCGCCATCGACTCGCTGCGGTACTGGGCCAAGCGTATCGGCATCGACGGCTTCCGTTTCGACCTGGCCGCCTCGCTGGCGCGTCTGGACGGCGAATTCACCAAACACCACCCGTTCCTGTACGCGCTGCGCAGCGATCTGCTGCTCGGCAATCTCAAGATCATCATGGAACCGTGGGATCTGGGCAATCAGGGCTGGCGCACCGGCCAGTTCGGACTGCCGTTCGGCGAATGGAACGATCGCTTCCGCGATACGACGCGCACGTTCTGGGTCTCCGACGTGGCCGCCGGCACCAAGTCCGGCAGCATCGGCATGCAGGAGATCGCCACGCGACTGTGCGGTTCGGCCGATCTGTTCGCCACCGACCCCGGCCGCGGCGCGACGGCGTCGATCAACTTCGTGTCCTGTCACGACGGGTTCACGCTCACCGATCTGACCCGGTACGCCGTCAAACACAACGAGGCCAACGGGGAGAACAACATCGACGGCTCGAACACGAACCATTCGGCGAACTTCGGCGTGGAGGGCCCGAGCGTGGACGCCAGGGTGGAGGCCAAACGCGAGCGGGCGGCCATGAACATGTTCGGTATGCTGCTGCTCTCGCTCGGCACGCCGATGCTGCTGGCCGGCGACGAGTTCCGCAACACGCAGGAGGGCAACAACAACGCCTACTGCCAGGACAACGCCATCACCTGGCTGAACTGGGATTGGATGCGCAAGAACAGCGATTCCCCTGAACGCCGGCGCATCGAGGCGGTGTCGGAGCTCATCGCCATCCGCAAATCGCTGGAGCTGTTCCACCACGAGGACTTCTTCACGCGCCTGACCCAGCTCGGACTGCTCAAACCGTCCAGCCGGGTGCAATGGTTCCTGCCGGACGGCACCACGCCGATGGAGGGCGACTGGTTCGACACCTCGATCCGCAGTTTCACGATGCGGCTGACGTCCAACGAGGAAGTGGACGTGCTGATTGTGATCAACGGTATCGATAAGGCGATGGATTTCCGCCTTCCCGCGGACAGCATGTGGAAGTGCCTGTGGAGTTCGGCGGTGACCAGCGGCGATGAGCCGAAGCGCAAGACCGTTCGTGCGCGTAAGACGGCGGGCGCCGCAGCCGCCGCCGTGCCGACCGCGCCCGAAGACAACGTGTGGCGCGTGCCCGCGTTGAGTATCAGCCTGATCCAACAGATCGATTGGTAGCGCGCGGACTTGCATCACAGTCCGTGAATACGAAGCAGGGGTCCAACCCGTGAGGATTGGACCCCTGCTTCGTATAGCCGGTAAGGCTTAGCGCTTCGAGAACTGCGGAGCGCGGCGAGCCTTGTGCAGACCGGCCTTCTTGCGCTCCACGACGCGGGCGTCGCGAGTCAGGAAGCCGGCCTTCTTCAGGGCGGCGCGGTTCGCATCACGATCGATGGCGTTGAGCGCACGGGCCACGCCGAGGCGGATGGCGCCGGCCTGGCCGGTGGTGCCGCCACCGTCGACGAGGACGATGCAGTCGAACTTGCCTTCGAGCTTCAGCAGCACGATCGGGGAGTTGACCTCACGCTGCAGCAGCTTGGAGGGGAAGTACTCCTCCAGGGTGCGGCCGTTGATGGTCCACTTGCCGGTGCCGGGGACGAGACGCACGCGAGCGACGGCCTCCTTGCGACGACCCGTGCCGTAGCCCGGGGCGATGGTGGAGGTGCCGGTGCCAGCGCCGGAGTTGGTCTCGGTGGTGTAGGAGGTGAGCTCTTCGGTCTCAAGAACCGCGGAGTTGTTGTTCTCAGCCATGATGTTCTATCTCCCTTCGGTTCACTTGCCCTGCTGCGAGACCTGGGTGATCTCGAAGGTCTGCGGCTTCTGCGGCGTGTGAGGATGCTCCTCGCCGGCGAAGATGTGCAAACGATCCAGCTGCACCTTGGAAAGACGGTTCTTCGGCATCATGCCCTTCACCGCGGCCATGATGATGCGCTCGGGCTTATTCTGCATCAGCTCGGCGTAGGTGTCACGGCGCAGACCGCCGGGACGACCGGAGTGAGAATAGAGTTCCTTGCCCATCTTGTTGCCGGTCAGCGCGATCTTGGAAGCGTTGATGACGATCACATGGTTGCCGGAATCGGCATGCGGAGCGAACGTCGGCTTGTTCTTGCCGCGCAGGAGGGTCGCCACATGGGTGGCGAGACGGCCGAGCACCACGTCGGTGGCGTCCACGATGTACCAGTCATGAGTCAGATCAGCTGGCTTCGGTGTGAAAGTTTTCACGATGTACCTTTTCTATATATTGTGTTCCGGGCCTCAGCCAGTCGCGTGAAGCAGTCGCGCCTGCCATCGGCCTCATTATCCGTGGGCTCCCTGAAAGTCCTCGATGGCGAGTGGGAAAGCGCTTTGAAGGACCCCGTAGGGAAACACAACAATCGACTAGTATATCAGCGCCCTTGACTTTGCGGAACCGTCGTGTTGCCGAATAGTTCCGGTCTGTCAACAGCGCAAGCCCCTCCTTGCGGAGGGGCTTGACATATACGTTCGAGGCCGCCGGGCTCAGGACTGCATGATGGCGGTCAGGGATTGCAGACGGGCGTTGTCGAACAGCGTCTCCAGCGGGACCACATTCCCCTGTGCATCAGCCAGCGGCACACGCCAGTTCGGATACTCGTTGTTGGTGCCCGGCTGGTTCTGCGCGCGATGCTCGCCGACCGCGTCGGTCAGCGAGGCGGCCAGCAGCTTGGACGGCGCGGCCTTGAGCGCACGGTACAGCGATTCCACGATCTGCTGTTCGTTGGCGTGCTCGTCCTCCAGCAGCTTCGGGTCCAGGTAGCCGTTATCCACCAGCATCATCAGCATGGCGTTGTGCTCCTTGACGGCGCTCGCCTGGAACTCCTGCACGGAGCAGGTCAGCAGGTTGAGCCGTTCGCGGATGCGCACATGCTCGTAATCCAGATATCCGGCGCACGGCGGCAGGTCGTGGGTGTTCACCGACGCCAACGCGTACGGACGCCAGGTCCTGGGCTCATGGAACACGCCGTCGGTCTGCTCGAACCATTCGACGGCGCAGCCCAGCAGCCCGTGTTCGGCCAGCGAATCGGCCACGTACTCCGGTACCACGCCGAGGTCCTCGCCGACCACCACGCCGCCGACGCGGGAGGCCTCGATGGCCAGGATGCCCAGCATGATGTCCGAATCGTAGTAGACGTAGGCGCCCTCCCTGGCGGACTTGCCCTCCGGGATCCACCACAGGCGGAACAGACCGAGGATGTGGTCGATCCGCACGGCGCCGGACTGGGCGAACATACCATGCACGATGTCGCGGTAGGTGCGGTAGCCGTTGTTCTCCAGGTCGATCGGGCTCAGCGGCGGCTGGCTCCAGTTCTGCCCCTGCTGGTTGAAGAAGTCCGGCGGTGCGCCGACGGTCGCCCCTTTGGCGAAACGCTCCGGATTCCACCAGACGTCGCAGCCGAGCGGATGGACGCCCACGGCCATATCGGCCATGACGCCGATCTGCATGCCAGCTTCCTTGGCTGCCTCCTGGGCGCTGCGGAACTGCTGGGTGGCGACCCACTCCATCCAACGGTAGAAATCGAGCGTATCCGGGAACTGGTTGCGCAGATCCGCGATCTGCGGGGAATCCTTGGTCAGCGAACGCTCCCAGTTGTTCAGGTCCTCGCTCGGCGCGCCCCACTTGTCATAGCACAGGCACCATGTGGCGTAGGCCTCCAGCTCCTCGCCGCAGGACTGCTTGAACGCCTCGAACTCGGCCTGTCGGGCTTCGTTGCGCCCGACCTTGAACAGAATCCACAGGGCGTGCATCTTGGCGCGCCACATCATGTCCCGGTCGATGATCTGCGGGTCGCCGTTCAACGCGGCCACGCCGTCGTGCAGATCGTTGATCTGGGCCTTGACCGATTCGTCCGCGGTGCGGTACTCCTCGATGGACTCGGGCCGGATGTAGGTGAAGTTCACGAACCTGCGGGACACCGGCAGATACGGCGACGGGGTCAGCGGGGAGACCGGTTCGGCCGCGTGCATCGGGTTGATCAGCACGAAATCGGCACCGGTGCGCCGCTTGGCGTCCACCAGCAGCGTCTTCAGATCCTCGAAGTCGCCCACGCCCCACGAGCCCGCGGAACGGATCGAATACAGCTGGGCCATCCAGCCCCACAGCTGGCCGCTTTTCAGCGATTCCGGCAGCTCCACGCGGCTGGGGGCACTGATCAGCGTGGCGTCCTGGGTGCGGCCGTCCACCGACACATGCAGCGTGTGGTAGCCGACCGGCACATCGGCGGGAATCTCCACCAGCGCGGAGGCGATGAACCTGCCGTCGATGATATGCGCCTGCTGGCTGCCGTCGCCCACCACGGCCAACGTGCCTTCGTACGGCTCGCCGTTCTCCAGCGTGATGCTGGCCGTCGGCACGGACATGATACTCGTATTGACCCGGATGTGATCGGTTGTGCCGGCGGTGTGCAGCACCGTGGGCACCACCAGGCGGCCGTACCGCTCATGCACAATGGCGTTGATGGACCGCTCGATGGCCTCATCACTGGAAGCGTCCACCCCCAATGCCGCCAGCACGTCAATCAGCACATCGTCTTCGATCTCGTGATAATCGTTGCTCTGACCGACATAGCTTGTTCCGATTCCCAGCATCTTTGCCAGTCGAATCAGCGGTCGGGACAGACGTTCCTCTTGTTCTCTGTGGTCAGTCATAGTCCCAGTGTAAAACGCCGTAAACCGCGCCACGCGGCGGACATGCCGAGAATGCCAACGTTTTCAGCTTTGCGACAGCCGGCGTGAGGCCGCCTTGCGCACCTCCTCGGACGCATCCTGTGCCAATGCCGCGACCACCTCGTCCGGCGTATTGGGGTTCAGCGCCACCGCGCGGCGGATCATCGACGTGAGCACCGCGGGGCCTCCCGGCTCCCTGTCCACGCCGAATTCCGCCAGAAACGCCAGGGTCTCGGGACTGGTCCGCGGATCCTGCGCCCCCTCAAGCCGCATCTTCCACGATGTCCGCGCGTTGCGCAGCGCGATCTCCCGGACCTCCGCCGACTCGTCCTTGGTCAGCCGACCGACCAGCCAGTTCTTGTCCTGTTCATTCGCGGCCACGGCCTTGCGCACCTCGACCGACTCATCCTGGGCCAGCTTCACGAGGATGTTCGGGAACGGCATGGTCTGGGCCAAGGCGATGCGGTCCTCCAACGGCGTATGCGGATTGCCCGCCACGGCCTCCAGCAACGCCGTCGCACGCGAGTAGCCAGCCTGATCGGATTTATCCGGCAACGGACGACGGGCGAACTCGCTCAATTCCGCCGCATCGGTGGAATGCCGCAACCGTTCGTACACGGTCGTCAACGCCTCGAATTTCGGCTGCTGGGTCTGTGGTGCTTCTGTCATGCCCTCCAGCTTAGCCGGGACTTCGAACGACGGTACATATCTACCGGATATCTACTCCGCCAGCGGCACGGCGCGGTTGACCGCGTCCATCGTCTCCGGCACCACCGCCGCGTTGAACGTCTCCCGCAGTCGAGTCTCGAACGTCTCCGCCTGTTCCATCGGCACCGACACCTCCACCGTCACCCGATCGGTGAACTCCTGTCCGGTCTGTTCGCCGTCGACCGCCGACACAATCCGCTGGAACGACCCGATCTGCGCGTACTCCAACCGCACCCGGTACATCCGGCACGGCACGATGCGCGCCCGTCTCGCCGCCTTGACCGCCAGCGACGCACCGGTCGAATACGCGCGGATCAGCCCACCGGAACCCAGCAGGATCCCCCCGAAATACCGGGTGACCGCCACCACGCAGTCGGTCAGACCGTTCGCACGCAGCACATCGAGAATCGGCTTGCCGGCCGTGCCGGAGGGCTCGCCGTCGTCACTCATCCGCTCGGACAGGCGGCCGTCCGCCCCGCCGCAGATCGCCGCATACGCCACATGGCGCGACTTGGGGTGCCGTTCGCGAATCGTCTCCACGAACGCGAGCGCCTCATCCAGCGAATCCACATGGCAGGCGTCGCCGATGAACTCCGATTTCTTCTCCACCATCGCATCGTGCGCGGGGTCATCCGGGGTGTTGAGCAGGGTGAACATCTCGGTCATAGCTCGTCGGTGATCCTCCATTCGCGCACCACGGTCTGGTCCGCACCCATGGAATACACCACGTCCCAGATCCGTTGTCGCACCTGCGCGTCGTACTCCTCCGACCAGCAGGCGCCGTCGGGATGGTCCTGCGACAACGGGCACCACTGGTACACGCCCTGCCGCTTGTTGGCGGTCGGCAGCCAGTCGATGCGGCTGACGCGCCATGTGCCCGGCCGGCCCTTCTTGCCGGCGAACTGCACGCGCGCGGTGACGCCCTGGTTGTTGACGATGTTCTCCGGCGGCGCGTCCACCGTCAGCGCGTTGCCCAGCCCGTAGATGATCCAGGTGTCGTTGTACTGCTCGATCGGCTGGGCGCAGTGGCAGCCCGCGCCGTAGATCACGTCGAACGCGCCGGTGTCGGCGAGCGCGTGGGCCTCGGCCACCTGCCAGGTGTCCGCGTCGGTCAGGTACTCCTGCACCGAGTGCATGGCCATGGCCACCACGTCGGCGCCCTGTTCGCGCGCCTTGTTCGCCTTGTCCACGGCCTTCTGGATGTCCGCGTCATGGTTCGGGTCGCCGAAGTCGCGCAGACGGTCGACGCGCCAGTCGTAGTCGGCGGTGAAGCCGTTGAGGGACACGGTGCCGGCGACCAGGCCGAGCGTACCGCCGCCGGTGGGCGATTCGATGAGCAGCGGCTCGTAGGATTCGGCCTCCGTGTTGTAGGAGCCGGTGTGGGCGATGCCCAGGCTGTCCAGCGTGGAGGTGAGCCGCTGGATGCCCTCGGCGCCCTGGTCCCAGGAGTGGTTGGTGGCGTGTGTGCAGGCCGTGTAGCCGACGCGGGCCGCGGAATCGGCGACCTCGGGCGGGATGTTGAAGACCGGGTAGCCGGTGTAGGGGCCGCCGCGTCGGGCGATGGGGGTTTCGAACTCGCATACGGCAATGTCCGATTTCTCGATGTACCGGCGCATCGGCTCGAACAGCGGGTCGAAGTTGAAGGCGGTGCCGTCGGTGGCGGTGGTGTCCGGGCCTTCGAAGTTCACCCACAGTTCGGGGTGGAAGAGCAGATCGCCGTTGACCAGCATGGCGATGCAGTCGTCGTCGGGGCAGTCGGGGGAATTGCCGGGGTGCTTGACCACCGGGGTCGGCACGGCCGACTCGCGTTCCAGCGCCACCGTGGCCGGCCCCTGATCCGTCGGTTCGGCGCCGTGGGGTTGGGCGAACACGAACCATGCGGCGATGCAGGCCAGGCAGGCCACCAACAAACCCAACGGCGCGATCCATCGTGCGGCGGCGTGCGGATCTCTGCGCACATGCCGGCCATATCGTTCCTGCGTCATTCTTCCCTCCCGATGCCGCTCGTGAGCCGGGCCAGCCAAACGGCCCGTATCCCCAGCTTACCCGTGTGCGACGGATGCCGGGCATAACCGGCCTCCCGTCACGTGGACAATCGACGTTTCCGATGGCGTGCGCCCTCCTGCCGTCACTACAATAGGACCCGGAGACGGATGGACAATGGCGTACCTCCGGCTCCGCTTCCGCGCCGCCACCGTGGGTGTCGCCGAATCTCCGACGATGTTCCCTCCCCCTGGCCGAGTCGAGGTGCGGCGCGACGCAGCGCAGCGCGATGCCGGACTGCCGCGGCAAAGGACGACCCTTAGACGATGACGTTGTATGCCCCGCCCTTCAGGAATTCCACCGCGGAGCGGACGTTCTGCTCGACCAGCGCGGCCAGCGCGCGGTCTGACCGCCAGGCGACATGCGGGGTGAGGATGAGGTTCGGCAACGTGCGCAACGGGTCGTCATCCGGCAGGGGTTCCGGGGCGGTGACGTCGATGGCGGCGGCGATGTCCCCGCGACTCAGACGGCGCAGCATCGCGCCGGGTTCGATCAGCTCGGCGCGCGCCGTGTTGACCAGCAGTGTGCCGAGGCGCATCAGGTCCAGCTGGGCGGGGCCGATGATGCCGCGCGTGGCGTCGTTGAGGGCCAGATGCAGGCTGACGATGTCCGCACGGGAGAAGACCTCGTCCATGGTGGCGGCGGATTCGGCGTTCAGGGCGGCGAGCGCCGCGGCGTCGGGGTGACGGTCCCAGACCAGCAGGCGCAGGCCGATCCCGTGGGCGAGCCGTGCCACACGGCGGCCGATGCCACCGAAGCCGATGATACCGAGCGTCCTGCCGGACAGTTCCGTGATGTCCGCGCCGGGCCAGCCGCCCTGATGGGTCCGGGCGTTGAGCTCGCCGACACGATGGGTGTGTTCGAACATGAGGGCGATGGCGTGCTCGGCCACCGCGTTGTCCCCATAGTGCACGGCGTTGCAGATTGTGATGCCGAGGCGACGGGCCGCATCCAGGTCGATGAAGCTGACGGCGCCGGTGCCGCAGAACGTGATGCAACGTACGCCGGGCGCGATGCGTTCCAATAGGGACGCGGGCGCGCGGAAGCCGGTGGACATGACCACCGTGGCGCCGGCCATGCGGCTGGCGAGGACGTTCTCGTCATCGGTCCAGTCCGTGTGCAGGCGGACACGGGCCAGCCCGGCGAAAGCTTCGAGTCGTTCCTTCAGCAGCGTGGTCATCGAGGGGATGCTGACGGGGATGACGACAAGCGGCAGGTCAGCACGACCTTTGTCGTACTCAAGGACCGGAGGGAATGGTGACGGTACTGCGACGCTCATGCGGCCAGCTTAACATCGCCTCACCGACGGCCATCGTCCCGCGGGTTCTAGATAGAAGTGCAACACCTGTCTAGGGTTGGAGGTGTTCAAGTTCTTACCGAAGAAGGTGTTGCACTCGTGGGTACATGTTATTCGCACCTGTCCCCGGACGAGCGGATCCGGATCGAGAGGCTGCATTGCGAGCAGGGTCTGAGCGTCAGGGAAACGGCCGGGCTGGTCGGCAGGGACAAGGCCACCGTCAGCCGCGAGCCGAAACGGGGACTGTGGTTCGCGTCCAACGAGAACGAATCCTACCGCCCGTACCGGCCGCGGCGGCTGAAGACCGGCCCGTGGACGTCCATGCCGTTCCACTCCGCCCTAGCGGCGCAGCGGAGGGCCGCGCCAGACGGAAGGGACGCAAGGTCAGGGGGCCGCGCATCCCGATGCGCGTGGACATCGGCCGGCGACCCAGGGCTGTGGACTCGCGCGGGCAGTTCGGCCACCGGGAGTCGGACACGATCGTCGGTGCGGCCCCCTCGCGCGTGTGCATCGACACGCAGGTCGAGCGCAGAAGCCGCGGACCGTTCGCCCGCCTGGTCCCCGACAAGAGCGCCATGGCCACCGCGCGCGCCGAATACGAGATCCACAGGGACCTGCCGTCCCGGGCGCGCATCGACCGGACCTGGGACAACGGGACCGAGGCCTCCTGCCACACGCTCGTGAACGAATCCCTGGGCATGCCCGCCTACTTCGCCGACCCCTACAGCTCATGGCAGCGCGGCACCAACGAGAACAGGAACGGCAGGATCCGCCGCTACCTGCCCAAGAAAACCCCGTTCGACACCCTGACCCAGGCCGAGCTCGACGCGATCGTCAAGGAGACCGACGACACCCCCATGAAACAGCCCGAATACAAAACACCCAACGAGGCATGGGACGAGGAGATAACCCGACTACAATCACAAGACACCAACCCAACGACGTGCGTTGCACTAACAAGTTGAATCCGGGATACGCGAAAACGCATCCGCACGCACCCACCGCACAGGGACAAAACACCCGCGGAAATGTTCCAACACGTTGGAATACCGGGGTTTTCGGCAAAACAAAAAGGGTTCCGGGATTATCCCGGAACCCTCGATGGCGGAGTCAGAGGGATTCGAACCCTCGAGCCGCAATCAGCGACTAACACCTTAGCAGGGTGCCCCTATCGGCCACTCAGGCATGACTCCAATCTTGAATTATGCCGCTCCAATGGAGCAACAGCAGTCTACTATACCACCCCGGACGGACTCGACGCACTATATGTCGCAATGTCGCCTCCACGCAACAAACGGTAGATATCTACCGCCTTTCCCCAACCCCTCTAGGATGGAGGATGACAACGGTCACAACGAGCAGGGCTGCCAGAGACCCCGCCGTCCCCATCTAGGATGGAGTTATGAGCACAGCACCACGGGTCGAGGCCGCGAAACGCGACTGGGGTCATGATGAGACCGGCTGCACGGTGCTGCATATCGACATGGACGCGTTCTACGCCTCGCTGGAGATCGCCCGACACCCCGAGCTTGCAGGCAAGCCGGTCATCATCGGCACCGGCCCGCGTTCCGTGGTCTCCGCCGCCAGTTATGAGGCCCGCCGATACGGCATCAACTCGGCGATGGCGAGCGCCCGCGCACGTCAGCTCTGCCCGGACGGCGTGTTCCTGCCGGTGGACATGCGCTACTACCGCATGATGTCACATCGCATCTTCAGCGAGGTGTTCAGCCAGATCACTGACCGCATCGAGCAGGTGTCGGTGGATGAATGCTATATGGATGTCTCCGGTGCGCTGCTGCGCTGGGGGTCGCCGAGCGCGATCGGCGCGTGGGTCCGCCGGCAGGTGGCAGCCCGCTACCATGTGACCTGTTCGGTGGGCATCGCCGCGAACAAGCTGGTGGCCAAGATGGCCTCCACCAACGCCAAGCCGGACGGCATGCTGCTGATTCCGAAGGCCCGCCATGCCGAGTTCGTGCAGATCATGCCGCTGCGGGGCATCCCCGGCATCGGCCCCTCGCTGGAACGTCGGCTGAACGCGTGGGGCATCGATTCGGTGGCCGATCTGGCGGCCACGCCCGAGGCCACGCTCGCCCAGGCGACCGGTTCGGCCACGGTGGCGCACGGCCTGATGCTGGCGTCCCACGGCATCGATGAGCGTGAGGTCACGCCATACACGCCGGAGAAATCAATCGGCTCGGAGCGCACATTCGCCGCCGACACCACCGACATGCATACCGTGAACACCCTGCTGCGCCGCTGTTGCGACGAAGTGGCCTCCACGTTACGCAAGCGCGGACTCATGGCCAGAACCGTAACGGTCAAGCTCCGTTTCAACGACCTGAGTTACCGGACCAAAGCGCATACGATGGACCGTCCGACCGATACGGCGGGCGTGCTGTACCCGCAATCGACGGCGTTGCTGAAGGCGATGCTGGGGCTGCCGCCGGATGCCGGCGAGGACACGCCGCTGCCACGGCAGGTGCGATTGGCGGGAGTCAGTGCCAGTGGCTTGGCGGAACGGGAGAGCACACCCGTTCAGATGTCCATCGACGATCTGCTGGAGCAGGATACCGCGCCGAGCGGGCAGACGCGTTCCGCACGGCTACGCGACGCGGAGCAGGCCCTCGACGCCATCCGGCAACGTTACGGCAAAGGAGCGGCGAGCATCGGACTGTAGCACCCCGCCGACATACCGACGAAGACACAGGCAAGGCGGCGTGGCACAATCCGGCGTGGTCCGTGCACAGCTCCGCCGGCTTATACGGACAAGCCCGACCGCAGACAAGCCGCGACGTCAGGCGCCCAGCCGTCGGCAGGCGTCGGCGATCGCCCCATCGGTGGCGGTGGCGGAGAACCGCAGATGATCCGGCGCACCGTAGAATTCGCCGGGGCTGGGCACCACACCCAGTTGCGCCAGGTCGGCCATATCCTGCCAGCAGTCGCCGCTGCGGGCCTTCACCCACACGTACAGCGCGCCCTGCGGCATCTCGGCGTCGTATCCATACGCCCGCAGCGCCTGGACCAGCGCGGTCAGACGCCGCTCGTACCGCGACTTCTGCTCGCGCATCGCGTCCGTGTCACGCAGGGCCTCGGCCATCGCGGCCTGCACCGGGCCGGGGATGATCTGCCCGATCTGCTTGCGGTAGGCCGTCATCCGGGAAACCAGCGCATAATCGCCGGCGATGAACGCCGTCCGGTATCCGGCCATATTCGACTGTTTGCTCAACGAATACAGCACCAGCACGCCGTCCGCGCTACCCTCGCACACCTGCAGGTCCAGGGCGCAGGGCGCCACCCCGCCCTGGCCGGCGCGCCAATCCAACATCGCATAGCATTCGTCGGACAGCACCACCGCGCCAATCTGGCGCGCGGCCGCCACGATCTCATACAACCATTCGCGCGACAGCGTCTCCCCTGTGGGGTTGCACGGCGAATTGACCCACACGGCCTTCACGTTCGGCACGGAACGCCACGACTCCACATCGGAGACGTCATCGACCTTCAGCACCGTGGCACCGGCCAGCTGCGTGCCGATCTCATACGTCGGGTAGGAGACGCGCGGCTGCACCACCACGTCGCCGGGGCCCAGGTGCAGCAGCGACGCCATCAACGCCACCGCCTCCTTGGAACCGACCGTCGGCACGATGCCCGCGTTGATCGAACCGAGGTCGACACCGCGCCGGTCACGGAACCAGTCGGAGATCGCGGCGCGCAGCTCCGCGGTGCCGGCCGTCGCCGGATACCCGTAGGCGTTCGGGTCGTCCGAGGCGGCCGTCAGCGCGCCACGGACCGACAGCGGCACCGAATCGACCGGCGAGCCGACCGACAGGTCGACCATGCCGCCCGGAACGGACGCCGCGGTACGCTTGTACTCGGCGATGCGGGACCAATCGTATGGCGACGAAAACTCGTAGAACCCCATGACGCTCCTTTGTTCGACGGCGGCGACGCCAGCGGACGGCGACAACCCTCATTCCAGCATACGACGAAGGCCGCCGCGATCACTCGCGACGGCCAAAGGGCAACACAACGGCGGCGACGCCGATGCAAGACGGCTGGTATCGGTATCGACGTTTGGCATCGGCCTTCAACGACGGGACTGCCGGGGTCGAGGGCCAAGCCGGGCGAATCGACTGCCGGATCGTGCCGATGTCAGGCATTCTGCGGCGGCAGGGCGGCCACCTGCTCGGGATCCTTGCCCAGCGGACCGGCGGCGCTGGCACCGCCCAAATCGCCCACTTCGGCGAAGAAGCTCACCGCGGCGTCCTTGTACCAGGCCCATTCCTCCGGCAGATCGTCCTCGTAGAAGATCGCCTCGGTGGGGCACACCGGCTCGCAGGCGCCGCAGTCGACGCACTCGTTCGGGTTGATGTACAGGGAACGGGCGCCCTCGTAGATGCAGTCGACCGGGCACTCATCCACGCAGGCCTTGTCCTTGACATCCACGCAGGGCTGCGCGATCACGTACGGCATGGCTTACCTCCAGCTGATATGTGACTGTGGCACTTCATAACCCTGACACTGTTCAGAACAACCTTGGAAAACCGTCATTACGGCGACTCGATCAGCGTCACGATGTGTCACAGTCCGGTAGTGGTCATACGCACCAGCATACGCCGCGCACAGGAACAGGCCAGCCACGGACCGGTTGCGTATAACGGCTCAGCCATTGGCCGATTCCGCCAGCTCGCCCCCACCCAGTAGCGCATGCCGGTAGCCGTAGCCGAAGTAGATGACGAAGCCGATCACCAGCCAGACCACGAAGCGCAGCCAGGTGACCACGGACAGGTTGACCATCAGCCACAGGTTGGCGAGCGCGATGAGGATCGGCACCCACGGGTTGCCCGGCACGCGGAACACGCGCGGCAGGTCCGGACGGCGGCGACGCATGATCGGGATGGAGATCGCCACCAACGTGAACGCGGAGAGCGTGCCGATGTTGACCATGTCGGACAGCATCGAGATATCGAAGCAGGCGGCCACGGTGGCCATGAACACGCCCATGATGATCTGCAGGGCCACCGGCGTGCCGTGCCTGCCGGTGTTGCTCAGGCCGCGCGGCAGCAGGCCGTCGCGGCTCATGGCGAACACCACGCGGGTCACACCCAACAGCAGCACCATGATCACGGTGGCCAATCCCAGCACGATGCCGAAGCTGATGACCTTGGCCGCCCAGGTGGCACCGACCAGTTCGAATGCGGTGGCCAGCGACGGGTCCGGCTGCGCGGCCAGATCCTTGTAGGAGACCATGCCGGTGGTCACGATGGCCACGAGCATGTACAGCACGACCACGAGCACGAGTCCCACGCCGATGCCAAGCGGCACGTTGCGCTTCGGGTTCTCAGCCTCCTCGGATGCGGTGGCGACCACGTCGAAGCCCAGGAAGGCGAAGAACACGAGCGCCGCGCCGGACAGGATGCCAGGCACCCCGTAGATCGACGGGGTCATGCCGGTGATCCACTGCCATAGGGGCTGGTTCATCACGGCCTCGGACGAGGTGGCCGGCTCGCTCGGCGGGATGAATGGCGTGAAGTTCTCGGCCTTGACGTAGAAGAAGCCGACGATGACCACGAACAGCACAATCGCGATCTTGAGCACGGTCATCGCCCCGTCGACACGCGCGCCCAGCTTGGTGCCGAACACCAGCAGCGTGGTGAAGAACGCGACGATAACCGCCGGCGCCACGTCGATGGTGAACGGTCCGAGCGTCAGATGCGTGTCGAAATCCCAGCCCATCAGGTCGAAGAAATCGTTAAGGTACACGCCCCAGTATTTCGAGATCACCGATCCGGCCATGAGCATCTCCAGGATCAGGTCCCATCCGATGATCCAGGCCACAATCTCGCCCACGGTGGTGTACGTGAAGGTGTAGGCGGACCCGGCGACCGGAATCATCGAGGCGAACTCGGCGTAGCACATGACGGCGGCACCGCAGACCACTCCGGCGATGATGAAGCTGATGATGACGGCCGGACCGGCATGGAATGCCGCGGCCTGCGCACCGACGGAGAAGATGCCCGCGCCGACCGCCACGGCCACGCCCATGATGGCCAGGTCCCACCATTTCAGATTACGTTTAAGTTCATGACCTTCCTCGCCGGTTTCGGCGATGGTCTGCTCGACGGATTTGGTACGGAATAGATGCAGCATCAGGGACACCCTTTGATCGTCCTTCTTCTCGCTGGAAGACAGTATAGACCCGTGATGCCCCAACGCCCGACTAGCGCAGGTCCATGCCGACGACCACCGGTTCGGGGACCAGCCGCACGCCGTACGCGGCCTCGACCCCGTCCTGCACCGCGCGGGCGAGTTCGGCCACGTCGGCCGCCGACGCCCCGCCGCGATTGGTCAGGGCCAGCGTATGCATGGTGGACAGGCTGGCCGTGGCATCCTCGGAGGTCTTGAACCCCTTGTGGAAGCCCGCGTGGTCGATCAGCCAGGCGGCGGAGGTCTTGATTCCGGGCGTACCGTCGGGCAGCGCGGCATCGAAGCGCGGCGCGTCCTCAGGCAGACGGGCGGCCTGTTCCGCGGTCAGGATCGGGTTCATGAAGAAGCTACCGCAGCTGTGACGGTCGAAATCAAGGGTGATGTCGACGGGGGAAGAGGGGCCGCCGGCCGCATCGGATGCCGCCGCGGCGACCGCCTCGCCATACTGGGCCCGCAGTGCGATCCGCACCTGATCGGCGCGCTTGGCACCTTCCATGGCCGGGTTCAGGTAGCGGGCCGCGTCCTCCAGCATGCCCTTGGAGGCGCGCACCTTGAGCACGGCGTTGCGGATGGCGCGGGTCTCCATGCGATCGCCTACCTCCACGCCCAGCGCCTTGGCGAGCTGGCCGTAGCCGACCGTACCGGTGGCGCTGTGCCGCAGGGCGAACGTGACGGAGAGGACCACGTAGCGCGGCGTCGGGAAGAACTCGCCGGCCGGGGTGGCCGGTGCCGCATACATGCTGGATTTGAGCGCCGACGAACGGTATCCGAACTTCAGGTCCTGGGCGGTCAGATCGGTGGTGCGCTTGTCCCGGCGGTCCCAGACCTCCACCGATTCCACGGACGCGCCGACCTCCTGGCCGTAGGCGCCGATGTTCTGCACCACGGACGCGCCGACGGTGCCGGGGATGCCTGAGAGCCCCTCGACACCCTCCAGACCCATCTGCACCGTGAACGCCACGAAGTCGTCCCAGTTGCAGCCGGCCTCGGCGTTGACGTGCACGGTGCGGTCGCCGCCCTCCACCGGGGCCGCCTCGTCGGGCACGGTGATGGCGCGGCGGGCGTCGCGCACCACCACGCCGGGGAACGGCGCGTCGGACACCAGCATGTTGGAGCCGCCGCCGATCACGCACAGCGGCAGGCCCTTGGCGTCGGCCTCCTCGATGGCCTCGATGACGCCGACGCGTGTGGTGGGTTCGATGAAACGGGCGATGGGGCCGCCCACGCCGATGGTGGTGAGTTCCGCAAAAGTCGTCATGCCTGTCATCCTATACGAAAAAACCCGACCGGTTGGGTCGGGTTTGAAAGCCTGTATGTGCTCAGCGGGTCTCGCGATGCACGGTCTGCTTGCCGCAGCGGGAGCAGAACTTCTTCAGCTCCAGACGATCCGGCGTGTTACGGCGGTTCTTCGTCGTGATGTAGTTGCGTTCCTTGCACTCAGTGCATGCCAGCGTGATGCCCGGACGGATGTCGGCGCTCTTGCTTGCCATTGTCATTCACCTCTGTGTTCGTTGTCCGCCGACGGTCGCCGGCTCTTGTAGCGAGGAAGAGACTCGAACTCTTGACCTTACGATTATGAGTCGTACGCTCTAACCAGCTGAGCTACCCCGCCAGAGAGCCTCGGGTGAGAATCGGACTCACGACCTCTTCCTTACCAAGGAAGTGCTCTACCACTGAGCTACCGAGGCGTGGCGGATAGTGGATTCGAACCACTGAAGCACGAAGCGCCTGATTTACAGTCAGGTCCCTTTGACCGCTTGGGAAATCCGCCATGTTACCGCAAGCGACCGTGGCCTCAACCGGCAACTTGGCTATCATGGCACAGCCTGAGGAAATCCGCAAGTCACCCGCGCGCCAACCATCGGGTCACACCACACGAAACCCTTGGAATAATGCCCTTTTCGGAACATTGGTTTCAGCGTGTCGCACCCTGCATATTCAGCGTGTCGCACCGGTGGATTCCGGGGACCGGAGTACCCACCGGCGCGTGCGGAACGGCGTCCTCGGCGTGTCGGATCACAGTCCTTGAGCCTTGAGCTCCGCGCAGACCTTGATGACCAGATCGTTGGCCTCGGGCTCGCCGACGGAGATGCGGACGCCCTCGCCGGGGAACACACGGGTCGACAGGCCCTGCTCCGTGAACGCTGCCGCGGCCTGCCCGGTCCGCTCGCCCAGCGGCAGCCAGAAGTAGTTCGCGTACGGGGTCGGGAACTCCCACCCCTGCTCGCGCAGCGCCGTCACCACACGGTCGCGTTCGGCGATGATCGCCCGCACGCGCTCGTCCAGCTCCTCCTGCGCGTCCAGCGAGGCGACGGCCGCCACCTGCGCGGTTTCGGTCACGCCGAACGGCAGCGCCACCTTGCTCATGCCCTCCACCACGTCGGCGGGCGCGATTGCGTAGCCGATGCGCAGGCCGGCCAGGCCGTAGGCCTTGGAGAACGTGTGGGCCACCACCACATTCGGATACTCGCGGAACAGGTCCATCGCCACGCTCGTGTCGGCGGCGGTGTTGAACTGGATGTAGGCCTCGTCGAACAGCACGAGCACGTCGGAAGGCACGGCCTGCATGATGCGGCGCGCATCGGCGTCCGAGATCGACGTGGAGGTGGGGTTGTTCGGATTGTTGACGATGACCAGGCGCGTGCGGTCGTTGACCGCGGCGATCAGCCCGTCCACGTCATGCGAGCCGTCCGGCAGGTTCGGCACCTGCACGCTGGTGGCGCCGGCGCCGGCCACGATCAGCGGGTACGCCTCGAAGCTGCGCCACGGGTAGACGATCTCGTCGCCCGGACCGGCCACCAGGTTCACCAGCATGGTGATGACCTCGGTGGATCCGCAGCCGAGCATGACGTTCTCCGCCTCCACGCCGTAGCGCTCGGCCAGCCGTTCGACCACGGCCCAGCCGCGCATGTCCGGGTAGCGGTTCATGCGGCCGGTGGCCTGGTTGGTAATGGCCTCGGCCACGCTGGGCAGCGGTTCGAAGGCGTTCTCGTTGCTGGACAGCTTGAACGTGCGCTGGCCGGGCTTGGCCGGCGCCGGCTTGCCCTGCTTGTATCCGGGGATGGTGTCAAGAATGCTGCGATGTTTGAAACTCATAACCCCATCCTAGTCCCGCCGCCGGCCGCGGAAGCGCCGCGTTCTCGGCATGAGAGCGGGGCTACCTGCGTGCGCGGAACAGGGATGCGGGGCACCCGAGGCTCAAACCCACCCTGAGTGGTCATAAATTTGCCCCACATCCCCACCGCGGCCGGAGCCCCGCCGCCATTAGGGCAGGGGGCCCCCCGGATTCCTCCGGAGCGCCCACTGCAGCGGTTGTTCGGACCGGCTCAGCCGATGATGGCCAGCAGGTCACGCGAGGAGACGATCAGGTAGTCCTCGCCCTCATAGTGCACCTCGGTGCCGCCGTACTTGGAGTACAGCACCTTGTCGCCGACCTTGACGTCCATCGGGATGCGCTCGCCCTTGTCGTCGCGGCGGCCCGGGCCGACGGCCAGGACTTCACCCTGCTGCGGCTTCTCCTTGGCGTTGTCCGGGATGTACAGACCCGACGCGGTCTGGGTCTCGGCCTCGGCCTGCTTGACGATGATCTTGTCTTCCAACGGTGTGAGTGAGATCGACACTGTGGACCTCCTCTTTCTAGTAAGAGTAACGATATGGTCTTCCGCGACGGCCCTGCAGGACGGGAGGCTGACGAACACCCGCGCTACCGGTCCTTCGCGCTAGGACTCATCGTAGCGCGATTGTTAGCACTCTGCCAACTCGAGTGCTAACGCTGAGAGTGAACAGCTTGGAAAATCAAGCCCCACGGCGCGCCAGAATGGTATCCAGGCCCGTGCCGAGCGACTCGCTAGTTGCCACCGGGGCCTCGACCTGCGCCGCCACCTCGGCGTCGTGGAAGGACACACCCTCGGATTCAGCCGCGTCGTCCTGCGCATCCTGCGCAACCGGCTCCTCCTGTGCAGCAGGCTCGGACTGGGCATCGGCGGGTTCCTCCTCCACCGGCACCGCCTTGGCCACCTGACGGGTCGAACGGATCTCCAGGCTTTCGGGCGCCTCGGGGCGCACATCGAACCCATTCCGGGGCTCACCCAGCGTGAAGGAGATCAGATCCTGCGACGCCGCGACCTCGAACGCGTCCAACGCTTGCGCGGGGCGGACCTCGTCGAGTTCAGTGGTGGCATCGGCCGGCACCGCCTGCTCGCTCTCGGTGTAAGGCGCCTCGGCATGCGGGGTATCGTCGCTCCGAACGTCATCCCGCTGCGTGACGATGCGGTCGTCGTCGGTGCGCTCCTCGACCACCACCGAATCGACATCCACCACGTCGGCATGGCGGGCCTCACGGCGCGCCTGGATGCGGGCCTTCTCCTCCTCCGACTCCCGCAGCGCCCTGCGGATCTCCCGCTGTTCCATCGCCTCGGTCGGGGCCGAGGACGCATCCCGCTCACGGGTCTGAACAGCCGGTTGGGCGGGCTTGGCCTGCAACCTCCGGGCACGGCGTTCCGCCACCTTGCGCTCCCATGCGCGCGCGTGGCGGGCGGCGTTGACACCCAGTCCCAGCACCACCAGCAGCAGTCCGCCGGGGATCAGCGCGAACAACGGGCTGAAACGCAGAACAACCGCCAGAACGACGACGACGACCGTGGCCGCCGCCAGCACGCCCGCGATGACGGCGCGGCGATGCGCGGCCTCGCGGCGCATACGCCGTACCTGTGCGATATGCTCCGCCGCCGACATGGCCTTGTGCGGCTGGCTTGGCTGCATGATTGCCCCTTTCGCCTGCGGCGTGCGCACATCCGAGAACTTGGTCCCGCTGTCTGCGTCCACCAGATGCAGCGACGAGGAATACCGGTCCTCGCGATGCTCCATCACATGTTTCATACCGTTGACCGTCCTTCTGGGCAGCCATACGGCCAACATGAGTACGACAATCACCAGCACGATGACGGTGCTCAGCGATTCGTAACCCATATCCCTCAAGAATAGGAGACTTTGGCAAATCTCGCGCTATTCGCTCCGGGCGTGTCGGGACGAAAGCCGCCTCGCGAACCCCTCCCCCACGTCCTCCGCCAGCAACGCGAAGCTCTCATGATCCCGCCATTGCCCACGCACATACATATAGCGCGATCGCGTACCCTCGTACCGGGCCCCGACCTTCCGCGCCACGGCCAGCGAGCGCTCGTTCTCCGGCAGGACCGCGATCTCCAGGCGGTGCAGCCGCGGACCGGCGGCATCGGCCAGCGCCCAATCGGCGAGCACCGCCACCGCCGTCGGGGCGAATCCCCTGCCGATATACGATTCGTCCACCCAGTATCCGATGACGCCGCTGCGCATCGCCCCGTAGCAGATCGCCCCGATCGAGATCTGACCGACGATCCGCCACTGGTATTCGATCGCGAAGATGACGCCGGTGCCCGCCTGCTCGCTGCGGCGCTGCCAGGCGATCCACGCGTTGTAGCTCATGCCCGGGCCGTGCATCGGATCGCCCGATTCCCATGGGGAGAGCCAGTCGTCGTTGCGCCACCGGACCTCGTTCCACTCAGAGGAGTCCTCCACCGTCAGCGGACGCAGCCGAATGGGCGGGCAACCCTCCGGCGCGTTCAGTTCATGGGGCATGCGGATGGCGTTCGAGGACGACCGGAGGCCACCACGGAAGAGTTGGAATACGGACACGGCTCCATTCTGCCATACGCGCACCGCTGTCAGGGCGACGACTAGGATATGTACGGGTCGGCCGTATGCCGCGCCCGTGGATGACCTGTGGAGGATAAGCGTTGCCTACCTATCATTACCGTTGCAAGAACTGCTCGTACGATTTCACCGCGCACCAGTCGTTCGAGGACGACCCGATCACGGTCTGCCCCGAATGCGGACAGGAGCAGGTGCGCAAGATCTATTCGGCCGTGCCCATCGAGTTCAAGGGCAGCGGCTTCTACCGCACCGACGGCGCATCCAAGTCGTCGAGCAAGTAGCCGAACGACGCGGACGGTGTGGATAACCCGGAACCGTTCGACCACATTGCCGTCGACGGCTTGCGCCCAACCGGCCTGCCAGTCCATCATGCTTGCATGATGGACTGTTTTCATATGCGCCCGCCGAGGACCGGCACCAGTCTGGAGCGGCGGCGACTCATCGACCGGGGGCGGCGGCTGTTGGCCTCCGTGCTGGCCGGGCTGGCGGTGCTGGCCATCCTGCAATGCCTTGAATCCACCGTGGCGACCCAGACCGTATTGCTGGCCGCGGCGGACATCGACCGCGGGCAGACCATCCACGCCGGTGACGTGGAAGCGGTCAGCGTTCCCGCCTCCGATGCCTTCGCCGGCACGCTGCGGCATGTGGCCGATGCCGAAGGATTGATCGCGCGGGTCGACATCGCCGAGGGGATGCCGATACTCGGTACGCTGGCCGGCGAACGTCCGGCGACGCCGCCGGGGCACACGGTTATCGACGTGCGGCTGTCCGGAGGATGGGAGGGGCTGCTGCCGGGCGATGCCGTGGGGCTGACCGCCTCGGGAATCTGCTCCGCGTATCCGTCGGACGCCCCGAATACCGGGGAGACGTGCGCCATCGCCGCCCGCGCGGTGACGATGGGGATGCCGGCCGAACCGGAGGCGGGCAGCGGCACCGCGTTGGTGCCGTTCGCGCTGCCTTCCGACGAGGCGCTGCGCATCCTGACGTTGCAGGATCAGGGGATGATCGTGGCCGTGGCCACCGAGGAGCGCTACTGACGAGACTCGAACACCGCCCAATGGGGCGGCAGTTCGCCGAGGATCCGACGGTCGTCATCGGCCTGGCGCTGCTGTTCGGTGCGCATATCGCCCGGTTCCAGCTTCACGCCGTCGGCGTCGAACAGCTCGTTGCCCTGGCGTACCACGCGCTTATGGCGCCGCGGCGTACGGCGCGTTGCCGAATACTCCCCGCTCATTGCACGTCCCGGTACAGCTCGCCCAGCCGGGCGATGATACGGTCGACTTCCTTCTCCGGGTTGACGAACGCGCCCACGCTCCATACCGTCATCACCGACCAGCCCAATGTCTGCATCCGCTGCATCAGCACACGGTGACGTTCGCGCGTGGATTGGATGCCCATGAACCCGGTGTCGTCGGTCATCACCGCCAACGCGAACGGACGGTTCTTCAAACCCACCACCATCGGGATGCGCAGACCCTTCTCGAACCCGTAGTCCACGGCCACTTCCAGCCCGCGCTTGCGGATGCGCTCGGCCAGGTCGTTGAACAGCACGTTGGAGCCGGCGTCCAGCGACTGCGGGAGCACGGGCTGATCGTCCAGCTGCTCGGCCCACTGGAGTATGGACTTGAGCAGTTTGGCGCCGGGCTGGTGCAGACGCTCATCCTCCATGTCCTCGGAACCGAAGGCGGCGACGATGTCCAGATGGCGGCTGGTCAGGGCCAGCGCATCCAGCAGCATGCCGCGTCCGCCGGCGGAACCGGCGTCGCCGAACTGCTGCAGCAGCCTGCCGTGCGCCGTCTTGGCGTAGCTCAGCGACAGGATGACATCCGTGGCGTACGCGCCGGTGACCTCGTCGATGTCGACCAGCCGCACATGGCGCAGGAACCGGTCCATGGACTTGTTCCTGGCCGCCAACGACTTGAGTTCGGCGCCCAGCCTCAACCGGAAGACGCCGGTCAGCACCACCACCGTCAGCGTATAACCGGCCGGAACGATGGTGAATTCGGCGGCGCGTTCGGTGATCAGCCTGACGACCTCGTCGATCTCCTGCTGGCTGCTCTCCACCAGTCCGCTCGTCATCACCGGCACGCCGTTGGCCTCGATGCGGTGGAACAGCACATGCCCCTGGCCACCGGCCTTGGCCACATCATAGGACAGCGCGCCGTACCCTTCGGCTTCCAGGAACGCCGTCAGCCGCGGCGACCGGCGCGAGGACGACGGCTTCATCGTGATGCGGGGCAGCATGTCCGCCAACATCTTCAGCCCCTCGCAGCTCGTCGTATCGCAGTGGGCCAGCACCACGACCTGCCGGGCACGGCTCGCGATCGTCAGCAGTTCCAGAGGCTGCATATGGGCCCCCGCATCGATCACCGCCACATCGGCCACCGGTTCGGGATCCGTGGTGGCGGACAACGCAGCCGGCGTGGCCACCAGCACCGGCTTGGCGGCCGCGAAGATCTCCGCATGGTCGCGGCGGATGCGACTCAACGGCACCTTGTGGCTGCCCGCCAACGTGGTGTGCAGCAGATTCGCCTCCTGGGTGCGGGCGAACAGCATATCGCACAGCCGACGGGTCGTCTCCTGCGCCACCATGGGCCCCGCGGAGCGCACATGCTCGATATCGACCTGCACGAACCGGTCCGCGGCGGCCTGCATCGCCAGACCGTCCTGATTCGAGATGATCGCCGACGAGCGGACGATGTCCTCGAACACCGTGGTCCACCAGGCCAGCTGCAGTTCGCCGTCCACGGCGTCCACATCCACCCGGCGGGCGTTCAGATCGCCGACGAGCTCGCCGAGTCCGACCGTCTGGAAATCGCGTTCCAAGCGGCAGCGTTCCGGCAGCGTGTCCAACGCCAGACGGTCGTCATACAACGCCTTGAGACGGGTCTCGACCTGGTTGAGATCCAACGACTGCAGATCGCCGCCGGACGGCGTGGTGGCCAGGACCGTGTCCAGCGCCGTCAGATCGGCCGCAAGCTGCTCCTGGGTGTCGATGATGTCGTCCAGATGCGGCGGCAACACCGGCCAGCCGCCGTGAGGCACGAACACGCGCCACTGCTCGGCCTGACGGGCCACCACCTGCAGGGCATCGTGCAGATTCTCCACCTGCGCGCCCACGCGCAGCAGGCTCTTGGCCTCCTTGAGCAGGCGGTGCCGCTCCCAGAAGCCCAACGTGGTGCCCTCGGCCTTACGGGCGGCCTTGGACTTGCTCGCCTCGATCATGGCGTTGATGTCGCGTTCGAAGATCTCCGGCTGGAACACATCCAGCACACGACGCAGGTTCTTGAGCACCGTCACCTGACGCGCCCAATCGTTGGCGGTGTTCGGCACGGGGAACCCGCAGGTCTGCACCACGCTCGTCACCTGCTCGCGGGTGGCGGGCAACATCTTCAGCAGCACGTCACTGACCCGCTGGTACGCGGCGACGGCCTCCTCCTCGGTGAACAGCGAGGCCTTGTACCAGACGGTATCGGCGGGGCCGATCACGAACTCGCCCAGTTCTCCGGCACGGCGCAACCGGTCGGACCACTCGTCCAGACGCCCCTTCAACGCACGCGCAGACTCCTTCGACAGCCGCACCCGGGTGGCCGGATGGGTCGGCAGTTCCGCGATATTCGCCAGATGCTGGATCGTCTGATACGCGGAGACGTCCCAATCCTGGTTCACCCCATGCAGATCGCCCAGGTACCGGGTCAGGCGCGAACGCACGCCGACCAGTTCATCCGACAACTGGTCGAAACGGGAGGTCGCCACCCCGGACTGGAAGCCGACCGCCGTGATCAGCTGCTTGTCGATGGCGCCGTTGGTATCCGGATCGGCCAAGTCCAGCACCAGGCCGCCCAGTTCGTTGGCGCGCATCGCCTGCATGAACCGGCGCTTCTGATCGGACACGCACGGCACATACAGCACCGAGCGGCCGCTCATCACACACCGCGAGGCCAACGCCACCGCCTGTTCCGCGGTGTTCACGCCGGCCGCGCAATCCAGCACCACCGAATGCCCGCCCGCGGCCACCGAGGCCGCGTAGCGCGTCGTATTATCCACATCCCCGGCCTCGAATTCCGAGTGCGGGTCGCCATCGAACGGGCTGAACTCGGCGATCGCATCATTGCGCAGCGCATCCGCGGCGCTCCCGTACCCGGCCAGCGCATCCAGCAGGGTGTTGCCCGTCGGGCCCTGAGCCAGTGCGTCGATGATGCGCTGGCTCTCCAGCAGCATCTGCGTGGACGGGTCGAAGAAGCAGCCAATCACGATATGCCGTTCGATCGCGAAATCACCGAACACCTGCGTCGCCAGATTCGTGATGGCGGAGAATACGGTCGACGTCTCCGGGGAACCCGTGGCGTAGTGGGAGCCGTCGAACAGGTCGCGTTCGTCCAGCTCGACGCCGCCGTTGCGCATCTCATTGACGAACGCCGAATTCAGATGCACCCTGCCGGTGAACCGGATGGTCGTCCCCGTGGTCACCGAATCGCCACGGCGTTCGACGTCCACCGGATACAGCAGCACCGGCATCTGCCGGCCCGACCACGTGGCGATGCCCACCACCAGCGACAATTCCGCCATGCCGCTGACGCGGCTCTTCGCCGCACGGTCGTCCAGCACCCGTTCGATGCGGCGGCCTGCGGCACGCAGCATCCCGTTATCCCGGAACAGCGAATCCAGCGAAACCTGGCCGCTGGCGAACAGTTTGGCGATGCCGGACGGATGCGCGTGGGTCAGGTCGAGACGGGCGGCGAGCTGTTCGGCGTCCTCCAGCGGCGACGGCGCCAGCGTTTCGCGGAAGCGTTCGCGCCAGAGACGCAACCGCTCCACACCGGTACCGGTCTGCGGCATATTCTCACTCATCGCTTCACTCACTTCCCTACCGCTCGGCGGTACTCCTGATAGCCCTCGTTACGGCTCAACGCCTCGTCGATGTCCTGGTTGCCCTGCGCCGCCAGCCACGCGTACAGATCGTCATACAGCGAGGGATTCATGGCCAGGAACGGCAACAGCTGCGGATGCCGCGCCATCTCGAACTGCATGGTGAAATCGGTGGTGCGCTTGGCGTCGTCGGAGGTCATGCCGTCGATCTGCACGGCGGGTTCGGGCGGGGCGAATCCACCCTGGGACACCCGTTCGAACACCGAACCCGGTTCGAACGCCGGCGTGAACGATTCCGCGATTTCCGCAGACTCGGATTCCTCGCGCGCGGGTTCCGTGGATGCGGGTTCCTCGCGCGAGGCCGGTTCGCGGTCCAGGTCCGGCATGGACGAGGGCTGGTCGGCCGTCATCGCAGTGAACACCACCGGGGCGCCTGCGGCCGGATCGTCCGCAGGTTCCTCGGACGGCCGGGCCTCCTCGACGGCCGGCTGCGTATCCGGCACGGCTTGTTCCTCGGATGCGGACTGCGGTTCGGAAGCCGGCTCGGATTCCGCCTGACCATCCTGCTGTTCGGCAACCAGCGTCCACACCGAATCCACCCTCTGGGGCGCGGTCGGATTGTCGTCAACGGGCTCCTCGTCCAGATGCAGGTCCTCAGCGTCGACCCCCGCGGACTGCGCGTCCTCGAACAGATCGCGCGGGGCCCCCTCCTGTTCGGTCTCCGGCATGATCGTCAGCGGCACCGCAGCCTGCTCGAACGGGAACGGCTCGAATGTCTGATGTTGCGCGGCATCCAGTTCCTGGGCGCGATGCTTCACGCTATCGGCCTGGAACATGCTGGTCGGCTCCCCGGCGCGCAGATCCAGGATGTCGTCCACTGACATATCGGCGGCATCGGGTTCCTGCCGGCCCTCCCCCACGGCGTAGTCGAACAGATCGGGCACGGCGGGCTGCGGCTCCTCCGGCGCCTCCTGCTCCACCCGGGTGAAATCCACCGGCACATCGCCGAACTGCATGCGCACCGGCGACGTGGGCAGCAGGAAATCCACGCTCTGCGGCAGGCGCATCAGACCGCCATCGTCACGCACCACGTACGTGCCGTTGGTGGACGCCATGTCACGCACATTGGCCGCGCCGTTCTCGCTCACGCTGAACACGGCGTGACGCTTGGACATCGAACGGGTCTCATCCGGCACGTCGATCCGCGACATGCCGTCATCCGCCAGCGGGCGCAACGGCTTACGGCCGATCTCCACGCTGTGGGACGGGCTGACCCGCCCCACCTCAGAGCCGTTCGCCCTGATGACCCATTGCAGCGTCGTTTCCTCGTTCACCGGATCGCCTTCCTTTCACACCCTGCCACAGGTAGTCACACTACCTGCCATTGTGTCATGCTTCCCCGCAACGCGGCGGATTATCATGCCGGAAATCAACAATTTCCGACCATTGTAGGTGCCCAAAGTGGATAGTCCGCGTCATCGCGCTCCACCCCTAGGGGGTACAACGGCACTATACCCCCGAAAACGCCTCCTTGCGCCGCATATGAGCGGACCCCGCCCGCATAAACCATGCGGACGGGGTCACAGCAAGCATCACGCGGTCCAAGACCGCACAGATCACTTGAGCTCGACGGTGGCGCCAGCCTCTTCCAGCTGAGCCTTGGCCTTCTCGGCGTCTTCCTTCTTGGCCTTCTCCAGAACCGGCTTCGGAGCGCCGTCCACGAGGGCCTTGGCCTCGGCCAGACCCAGGGAGGTGATGGCGCGCACGGCCTTGATGACCTGGATCTTCTTGTCGCCGACGGCGGACAGGATGACGTCGAACTCATCCTTCTCCTCCTCGGCCGGAGCAGCAGCGCCCGGAGCGGCGGCAACGGCGACGGCGGCCGGAGCGGCGGCCTCGACGTCGAACTTCTCCTCGAAGGCCTTGACGAACTCGGAGAGCTCGACCAGGGTCATCTCACCGAAAGCCTCGAGCAGCTCTTCATTGGTGTACTTAGCCATAATGGCTTCCTTTCAATACTTGGCGGCGGTGAAGTGGAACCCGCCACCGAATAAACCTTGGTTGTTTTCAGTTATTGAAGCGTGGTGATTCATGCGGCGAGCCGCAAGTGAATCAGGCAGCCTTCTCCTGCTTCTCGCGAAGCGCGTCGATCGTACGCACGGCCTTGGTCGGCAGAGCGTTGAACAGGTACGCGGCCTTGGCCATCGTAGCCTTGACGTCGCCGGCGAACTCGGCGAGCAGCTGCGGGCGGGACTTGAGATCCGCCAGCTTCACGGCACCCTCGGCATCGTACACAGTGCCGTCAGCGGCGGCACCCTTGATAACCAGGGCCTTGTTATCCTTGGCGAAGTCACGGATGATCTTCGCAGCCTCAATGAAGTCACCCTTCACGAAGGTGATGGCGGTCGGGCCGGCGAGAATCTCGTCGAGGCCCTCGATGCCTGCTTCCTTGGCGGCGATGCGAGCCAGCGTGTTCTTAGCCACGGTGTAGGAAGTATCGCGGCCTAGCTTTTCACGCAGATCGGAGATCTGCGGAACGGTAAGCCCGCGGTACTCGGTCAGGTAGACGGCGTCAGCGTTACGGAACTGCTCCGTAAGCTGCGCGACCACCGCTTCCTTTTCGGGCCTCTTCATGGCGTTCCTTCCTAAGTCGGCCGTTGACTTGTCCAATCCGGAACGCGTTGCCGGGGCTTGTGCCGTTCAGGCAACAAAAAAGCCCTACGCACAGGCAGAGCAACAACCATCCGCAAGCTCACTTGCGTGACCCTTGCGGGCCGATATCTCTCAACCTGCGCTGGCTTGGCGAACCAAACTTCGGGAGCCCGCTTGCGCGCACTCCAACCAACGGTCTGTGGTTTACAGAATCGATAATGTACCCGGGTTGCGAGACAACACGCAACCCGGGCGTGTCGCAGGCCAGGCTCAGACGAGCACGGCCTGCAGGATGAAGTCCAGGATGAACAGCGCGGCGACCGTCCAGATCACCGGGTGCACGTCCTTGGCCTTGCCCTTGCAGCTCATCACGATGCAGTAGGTGATGAAGCCGCCGGCGATGCCGTAGCTGATCGAGTAGGAGAAGGCCATGAACACGGCGGCGAAGAACGCCGGGATCGCCTCGGAGATCTCCGACCAGTCGATCTCCTTGAGGCTGGAGGCCATCATGCAGCCGACGATGACCAGCACACCGGCGGTGGCGGCGGACGGCACGGCGGAGATGATCGGGGACAGGAACGCGGAGACCGCGAAGCAGGCCGCCACGACCACGGAGGTCAGACCGGTGCGGCCGCCCGCGCCGATGCCGGCCGCGGACTCGACGTAGGTGGTGGTGTTCGAGGTGCCGCAGATCGCGCCGATGGAGGTGGCGATGGAGTCGGCGAACAGGGCCTTGTCCATCTTGGAGCTGAAGCCGTGGCCGGATTCCAGGGACTTCTCGTCATCCTCGGAGAAGATGCCGGTGCGGCGGCCGGTGCCGATGAAGGTGCCGATGGTGTCGAAGGTGTCGGACATCGAGAACGCGAAGATCGTCACGATGACCAACGGCAGCTTGGCCGGATCGGAGAACAGCGCGGGGAAGCCCTCGGCGGAGAAGATGGCGCCGAAGGTCTGCGGCAGCTGGGAGAAGGTCTCGGAGATGGACACGGAGTCGGCCATGGTGGTCACGCCGAACGGGATGCCGACCACGGTGGTGATGGCGATGGCCAGCAGCAGGCCGCCCTTGACCTTGAGCACGGTGAAGGCGATGGCCAGCACCAGGCCGATGAGGAACACCCACAGCACCGGCTTGTCGAACGTGGCCAGGCCCGGGGTCGCACCGACCGCGGCGGTGGTCTCGGCGTCCGGGGTGAAGGTGATCAGGTCGACGTTGAGCATGCCGACATAGGCCACGAACAGGCCGATGCCGCCGCCGATGGCGTGCTGCAGCATCGGCGGGATGGACTTGATGATCATCTTGCGGATCTTGGTGACCGTGATGATGATGTTGATGATGCCGCACAGGAACACCATGCACAGCGTCTGCTGCCAGGTGAACCCGAGGCCGAAGCACACGGTGTAGGTGAAGAACGCGTTCAGACCCATGCCGGCGGCCTGCGCATACGGCACATTGGCGAACAGGCCCATGACCAGGGTGCCCGCGATGGCCGCGATGATGGTGGCGAGGAACACGCCGCCCCACGGCATGCCGGTCTGGCTCAGGATCTGGGGGTTGACGACGATGATGTACGCCATCGCGAAGAACGTGGTCAGGCCGGCCAGGATCTCGGTCGAGACCGTCGTGCCATTCTCCTTCAAATGGAAGAACTTCTCCATTATGCTCTCTTCTTCTTGTTTTCTTGGATTTGAGCGGGCGGTCAACCCGCATTGAGGTTACTGCGACTCATCCGGAACAACGATGCATCCCGGACGAGGTTCACCATAGCACCGGCCTAAGTCAGCCGCGCAACACAGAAAACCGCCCTGCGGGGAACAGGGCGGTTGGGAGAGTTTTGATCTGCCGATCAGCCGAAACGTGCAACTGCGGAGCGCCGCGATGCGACGCGCAAGCCGCTGGCCGACTGAAGTCGGCTTGCGACGGCCCACCGGACCGTCGCTCCGTTTCGGCAGATCTGCCGATCAGCCGAAACGGCCGGAGACGTAGCGCTCGGCCTCTTCGTTCTGCGGGTTGTTGAACATGGTGGAGGTGTCGGTGAAGTACTCCAGATGCCCCGGCTGGCCGACGGCCTTCAGGTTGAAGAAGCCGGTGTAATCGGCGATACGGGCGGCCTGCTGCATGTTGTGGGTCACGATGACGATCGTGTACTCGTTCTTCAGCTCGTTGATCAGATCCTCCACGGCCAGCGTGGAGATCGGGTCCAGGGCGGAGCAGGGCTCGTCCATCAGCAGGACCTGCGGGTGCACGGCCACGGCGCGGGCGATGCACAGACGCTGCTGCTGGCCGCCGGACAGGCCGATGCCCGGGTTGTCGAGACGATCCTTGACCTCGTTCCACAGGTTGGCGCCGCGCAGGGCCCATTCGACCAGGTCGTCGGCGTCGGACTTGGAGATCTTGCGGTTGTTCAGGCGTACACCGGCGAGCACGTTCTCACGGATGGACATCGTCGGGAACGGGTTCGGGCGCTGAAAGACCATGCCGACGTCGCGGCGGACCTCGACCGGGTCGACGTCCTTGGCGTACAGGTTGCGGCCTTCGAGCAGCACCTCGCCCTTGACGTGGGCGCCGGGGATGATCTCGTGCATGCGGTCGAGCGTGCGCAGCACGGTCGACTTGCCGCAGCCGGACGGGCCGATGAAGGCGGTGACCTTGTTCGGCTCGATGTTCAGGTTGACATCCTCGACGGCTAGGAAGTCGCCGTAATAGATGTTCAGATGCTTGACATCAATGCGTTGTCCCATTGTTGTTCCTTCGTTGCTATAGGGCAGCTTGTTACGGCTTACCGTTCCGTCTTGACGGCGAAGACCTTCGCCACGATGCGGCCGATCAGGTTCAGGATCAGGACGATGAGGATCAGGGCCAGGGCGGCGGCCCAGGAGCGTTCCATCGGGATGGTGGTCACGCAGCTGGCGTCGGCGGTGGCCGGGCAGTTGGCGTTGAGCTTGCTGTACTCCTGGTAGACGTACACCGGCAGGGTGGTCATCTGTCCGCCGAACAGGTTGAAGTTCGTGTTCACGATGTAGCCGGCGGTCATCAGCAGCGGGGCGGTCTCGCCGACCACGCGGGCGATGGCCAGGATGGCGCCGGAGACGATGCCCGGCAGGGCGGTGCGCAGCACAATCTTGGTGATCGTGCGCTGCTTGGTGACGCCCAGCGCGTAGGAGGCCTCGCGCAGATCGCCGGGGACGATCTTGAGCATCTCCTCGCAGGACTTGACCACGGTCGGCAGCATCAGCAGCGAGAGGGCCACGGAGCCCTGGAAGCCGCTGGTGGAGCCGGGGCCGACGAGGATCGTGAACATCGAGAACGCGAACAGACCGGCCACGATGGACGGGATGCCGCTCATGACGTCGACGAGCAGGGAGATGGACTTGGCGAGCTTGCCGCGGTTGGAGTACTCGACCAGGTACACGGCGCACATCAGGCCGATCGGGATCGAGATGACCATGGCGCCCAGCGTGATCTCCAGCGTGCCGATGATGGCGTGGAGCACGCCGCCGTAGCCGCCGGACGGGGTCGGGTTGCCGCCGACCACGCCGGTCATGTTGTGGGTCAGGAAGTCGAGGTTGAACCGCTCGATGCCGTTGGCGATCGTGGTCCACAGCACCGAGATCAGCGGGATCAGCGCGATGACGAAGGCCAGCACGATGAGCACGCGCATCGCCATGTCCTTGCGCTTGCGCGCGGCGATGAACGAACGCGTCGGCTTGAACTTGTCGAAGTCGATGACGGGGGCCTTATCCATGGGGGTGTTCTGTGCTGCGGTCATCATGCACTCGCTTTCTCGGTGATCTTACGACCCACGTAGTTGACCACGAAGGTGATCACGAACAGCACCAGACCGGTGCCGATCAGCACGGACACGCCGAGGTCGTTGGCCTCGGGGTACTGGGCCGCGATGTTGGCGGCGATCGTCTGGTTCTGCGAGGCCTGCAGGATCTTGAACGAGTAGTTGAGTCCCGGCGACAGGATCATCAGCACGGCCATGGTCTCGCCGAGGGCGCGGCCCAGGCCGAGCATGGAGGCGGAGACGATGCCGGAGGCACCGAACGGCAGGACGGCGAGCTTGATCATCTCCCAACGGGTGGCGCCAAGGGCCAGGGCGGCCTCTTCCTGAAGACGCGGGGTCTGCAGGAAGATGTCACGCGACAGGGAGGTGATGATCGGCAGGATCATAACGGCGAGCACCACCGATACGGTAGCCACGGTTCGTGACGGGTTCGCGGCGGGACCTGCGAACAGCGGGATCCACCCCAGATAGGTGGCCACCCAGTTCCAGAACGGGAAGATGGCGGGGACCAGCACCAGACCACCCCACAGACCGTAGATGACGGAAGGGATGGCGGCGAGCAGGTCGACCACATAGCTCAGCACGGTGGCCAGGTTCTTGCGGGCGTAATGCGAAATGAACAGCGCGATGCCGATCGAGATGAAGAACGCGATGACGAGCGACAGCGCGGAGACGAGCACGGTACCGAACAGCAGCGGACCCACATAGGTCCAGAAGTTGCTGGCCTTGCCGCCGGTGAAGTTGGAAATAGTTTCGCTATTGGCCTGCTGGTCACCACCGATCAGAGGCCAGGCGCGGAACAGCAGGAACACGGCGACGGCGGCGAGCACCACGAGTATCAGGATGCCGCAGGCGTAGGCGACGCCTTTGAACACCTTATCTGCGGTCTTGCCTCCGACCGGTTCGGCCGATTTGACTTGTGAACTCACAGGTTCTCCTTCAATCTGCGGCGGTTCCCGACCGTATGGCGGGCCCAGGCCGCATTGTGGTTTTACTCGCTTCGAGCCGCAGCCGCCGAAAGCGACTGCGGCTCTTGGTCTGAAGCGGATGGCCACCGTCCGGTTTCAGCCGAAGCGGCGACCATTCGTGGGTCACTCGGTTTCGATCGCGTCGATGGACTGCATCACGGTCTCGCGCAGCGAGTCCGGCAGCGGCGCGGAGCCGGCGTTCTGAGAGGCGGTCTGCTGGCCTTCCTCGCTGACCACATAGGTCAGCCAGGACTTCACGAACTTAGCGGTGTCGGCATCCTTGTAGGCCGGGCAGGCGATGTCGTAGGAGACCAGCACGATCGGGTAGGCACCTTCGGCGGAGGTGTTGTGGTTCAGCTTGACCACGACGCGGTTCTCGCCCTCGGCGGAGGAATCAAGCTCGGAGTCGTCGATGACCTTGGAACCGGCCTCGGCGGAGATCTCCACATATTCCTCGCCGACCTTGACGGCCACGGTACCCAGATCGCCGACCTGGGAGAAATCGGCGTAGCCGATGGTGCCATCGGCCTGCTGCACGGTGGAGATCACGCCCGAGGTGCCCTTGGCGCCCTGACCGACCTCGTTCGGCCAGTTCTCGCTCAGCTCATACGGCCAAGCGTCCGGCACGGTGTCGATGAAGTAGCTGACGAAGTTCTGGGTGGTGCCGGACTTGTCGGAGCGGTGCACCACGGTGATCGGGGTGGCCGGCAGTTCGAGATCCGGGTTCTGGTCCTGGATGGCCGGATCGTTCCAAGTGGTGATCTTGCCGTCGAAGATCTTGGCGATCGTCTCGGCGTCCATGTTCACGTGCTTGCCCTCGTCCGAGACACCCTTCAGGTTGAACACCACGGCGATCGGGGAGATGTAAACCGGGATATCGAACGCGGTGCCGCTGGCGCACACGCTCTTGGACTGCTCGATCTGGTCGGCGCTCAACGCGGCGTCGGAGCCGGCCCACGCGGTGGCACCGGTCAGGAAGGTGCTCACGCCCGCGCCGGAGCCGGACGGATCATAGCCGATCTTGGCATCCGGATTGGTGCCCTGGAAGCCGGCGACCCAGGCCTCAACGGCGGCCTGCTGCGAAGAGGCGCCCGCACCCTTGAACTCGCCGGAGATAGCCTCGGCCGAGGAGGTGTTGGAGTTGCCCGTGTTGTCGCCGGTCGGGGCGGCGGTGTTGTCGCCGCAGGCGGCCAGGGCGGTCAGCATGGCCACGCCGGAGAGCACGGCGACGGAACGGGTCAGAAGATTCTTGCGCATGATGGTTTTCCCTCTTATCAGATTCTTGCCTGCGGCCCGCGGCCGCGGCGGTTATTTCTTCATGGCACTATCCAGCCTATGGGCGTTTGGGAGTGCCGATGACCGAAATTGGTGAACGGAAGATGAACAGTTAGACAAGCTCGGCTACGTAGCGTTCCGGATACGACAATGCCGCCCCGAAGGGCGGCATGGCGGATGGTTCCCTCACTCGGGATCGGCGATCTTATACCCGAGTCCCCGCACCGTGGTCAGGTACCTCGGGTGCGCCGGATCCTCCTCTATCTTGGCGCGCACGCGCTTGACGTGCACGTCGAGCGTCTTGGTGTCGCCCACGTAATCCGAACCCCAGATGCGGTCGATGAGCTGATGGCGCGTCATCACACGTCCCTTGTTCTGCATCAGGTATTCGAGCAGCTCGAACTCCTTGAGCGGGAAGAACACGTTCTCGCCGCGCACGGTGACCTGATGCTGCCCCACCAGCATCGAGATGTCGCCGCACACCAGCGGCACGTCGTCGTCAGCGGCGCCGGAGCCCTCGCCGGACAGCTGGTTGCGGCGCAGCACGGCCCGAATGCGGGCCAGCAGCTCACGGAACGAGTACGGCTTGGTCACATAGTCGTCGGCGCCGATCTCCAGGCCGACCACCTTGTCGATCTCCGCGCTCTTGGCGGTGAGCATGATGATCGGTACACGGCTCTGCTCGCGGATGCGGCGGCACAATGCGATGCCGTCGATGCCGGGCAGCATGAGGTCGAGCAGCACCAGGTCGATGCCGCCCTTGGTGAACAGCTCCAGCCCCTCCTCGCCGGTGGCCGCGGACGAGACGTCGTATCCTTCACGCGTGAGCTGATAGACCAGCGGCTCGCGGTAGGATTCCTCGTCTTCCACGATAAGAATGCGCGTCATGATTGCCTTTCAACGGGGATGGATTCGACATGCGTTATCTGTAATCGTACCGGTTCGGCAGCCTTCCTGCCTTCCGACGGATCAACTACGTAGCACTCGGCAACGGCTACGCGACCGGCAGCTCGATGGTGAACGTGGACCCTTCGCCCTCGCGCGACCAGACGGAGATCGTACCGCCGCACTCCTGCACGCAGTGCTTGGTGATCGCCAATCCGAGGCCCGAACCGCCCGTTTCACGGGAGCGCGCCGGATCCACCCGGTAGAACCGTTCGAAGATACGGCCCAGCGACTCCTTGGGGATGCCGATGCCCTGATCGACCACGCGGATACGCACCCGATCGCCGACCACGCCGACGCCCACGCTCACGGTGGTGTGGGCCGGCGAATAATGGATGGCGTTCTCCACCAGGTTCTTGACGGCAGTGGTGAACGGTTCGCGACCGACCCGCACCAGTACGTCGTCGTCAAGCGTCTCCGGCTCGCCCTCGGGCACCTCCACGGGGATCACGCGGCCGTTCAGCGAGAGCACAATGCCGATCTGCTTGGCGTCGGCCTGCACCTCGTTCGCGGCGATGGACTCGCGCGTCATCGCCACCACGGACATCGGCTTGGCATCGGACATCGCGGGCGCATCCTGCGCGCGCTGCAGCTCGATCAGCTTGTGCACCAGCTCGGCCAGCCGCTGCGATTCCTTGGTGATGCGGCCCGCGAAATACCGCACCGCATCCGGGTCGTCGGCCGCGTCGGTAATCGTCTCCGCCAGCAGCGAGATCGCGCCGGACGGGGTTTTCAACTCGTGGGACACATTCGTGATGAAATCGCGACGCATCGCCTCGAACCGCCGCTGCTCGCTCATATCGTGCAGGAAGATCGCGAACAGGTCATCGGCGATCGCGCCGATGCGCACCCGCAGATACAACGTGTCGGTCGGCACCGCCTCCCCCGCGCGCACACCGCGGCCGTCCTGCCTGCGGTCGGGCCGGGGCAGCGTCACCTTCAGCTCGCGCTCGCGCACCTGGCCGTCGGCCACCACCAGCGCCAGCACCTCGCCGATGTCCTCGGCGACCAGCCGCCCGTTGCGCACCAGATTCAGCGGGTCCGCGCCCTTGCTGGCGTAGGCCACCGCGCCGGCGGAATCGGCCACGATCAGCGCGTACGGCATCACCTCCACGAACCGGCGTTCGGTCGGCAGCACCGGCAGGTCCTCGCCGAACAGGCTGTGGTCGCCCTCCGCGGACCGGGGCCGGGACTCGGACTCGCCCGTCTCGCGGCCCCGGCCATACGCCACGGCCGCGCCGATCGCCGCCGCGACCGCCACGGCCACTACCAGCACCACCACCTGCCAGATCTCCATCGTCGACGCGCCTTTCCGAGGTCCACTACGTAGTTCCGGACACCACAGTAGCGGCACATGCGTTCGACCGCGAGCGCCGTACCGACTGTCCACCGCCGGTTCTCCGAAAGTTCACCCAGCCGCGTCGCGGCGCATGACGCGCGGGGATCCGCCTACAGGCGCCGCACGATGTTGACGGCCAGCCGGGCAGCGGTGTTCGCGTATTCGGTGATGTCGAAGGTGCGGAACTCCTCGTAGTCGGTGTCGGCGTTGTCGCTCAGCGCGCGGATGACCAGTGCGGGCACGTCGTTGCGGGCCGCCACATGGGCCACCGCGGTACCCTCCATCTCCACCGCGTCGGCGCCGGTGGCCGCGATGACGGCTTCGACCTGCTCCGGGGTGTCCACGAAGTAGTTGCCCGAGGCGATGGTGCCGGTGATATGGGTGATGCCCATCTCGTCCAGCGCCGCGTCGGCCGCTTCGAGCAGGCGCGGATCGGAGTGGAACTCGGTGGCCTGATGATCCGGGGTGCCGGGTTTCCACTGGCCGACGAGCCGCATGTCGGTGTCCAGGTAGCGCAGCGTGCCGCCGAGGACGATGTCGTTGACGTGCAGCGCCTTGTTGAGGTTGCCTGCGATGCCGGAGAAGATCACGGCGTCGGGATGGCACAGGTCGATGAGGTACTGCGTGGTGGCGGCCGCGTTGACCAGCCCCATGCCGCCGACGGTGGCGGCGACCTCGATGGTTCCGCCGTCCGCGGCGGCCAGGGTGCCGCGGACCACGTCCAGGCTGGCTGCGGCGGTGTGGGTCACGTCGTCGAGCGAGGCGGCGATATGCGCCACCTCCTCGTCCATGGCACCGATGATGGCGATGGTGGTCATGCTGGCTCCTGTTCTCGGTCGGTAGGGTTGCGTTGCGTTCAGCCTACACCGGCCGGCGGTCTCGCCACGGTCATTCCCATCGATGCAGCCCGCAGGCCTCGATGTGTCTGGCCCCCTCAGGACCGACGGGCCGCGACCGCGCGGGCCAGGTCGCGCAGCAGGGCCTCGGTGTCGGGCCAGGAGATGCAGCGGTCGGTGATCGACCGGCCGTAGACCAGCGTGTCCAGCGGGCCGGCCGGCTGGTTGCCGCCTTCGATGAAGCTCTCCATCATCAGACCGGCGATGCCCGGCTCCCCCGCCGCGATGCGGGCGGCCATCTCACGCACGACATCGGCCTGCCGACGTTCATCCTTGCCGGAGTTGCCATGCGAACAGTCGACGACCAGGCCGCAGACGGCGGCCGACCCCTCCGGCATCTCGGCGCGGGCCTCGGCCATCGCCGCCGCGATCGACCCGGCGTCATAGTTCGGGCCATGGCTCGACCCGCGCAGGACCACATGGCAATCCGGGTTGCCCAGCGTCTCGACCACGCAGGCGCGGCCCAGGTGGTCCACACCGAAGAACCCATGCTGCTGGGCGGCGGCGTAGCAGCCGTTGATCGCGGCCTTGACCGAACCGTCGGTGGCGTTCTTGAAACCGATCGGCATCGACAGGCCGCTGGCCAGCTGACGGTGGATCTGGCTTTCGGTGTTCCGCGCGCCGATCGCGCCCCAGCTGACGGCATCGGCGATGTACTGCGGGCTCGTGGGCTCCAGGAACTCGGTGGCGGCCGGCACTCCCTCGTCCAGTACGCCCAGCAGCACGCGGCGGGCCAACAGCAACCCCTTGCGGATGTTGTGGCTGCCGTCGATATCCGGATCGTTGATCAGCCCCTTCCAGCCAACCGTGGTGCGCGGCTTCTCGAAATACACGCGCATGACGATCAGCAGCTCGTCCTTAAGTTCGCCGTTCAGCGCGGACAGCCGGCGCGCATAGTCGAGCGCGGCCCGCGGGTCATGGACCGAGCAGGGGCCGACGATCACCAGCAGACGGTCATCGCGGCCATGCAACACGTTGCGGATCGCGTCACGCGATTCGACCACCACGCGCTGCGCCGTTTCGGACAGCGGCATGTCGGCAAGCACCTGCGCCGGCGTCGGCAACGGCTCGATCTCCACCACACGGCGGTTGACGATGCGGCTGACGCCGACCTGATCCTCCCAGCGGGGCACGTCGGTATCGACCAGCGGGTTGCCGCCCTGGCGGATGACCCTGCGAATCGCCTCAACATCCTCGGGACTGTTCAACGGCTGCGGTTCCGGCTGCATGACTCCACGTTCCTCCTTGTGTCTGCGCACAAGGATAGCAGTCAGCGCGCGGAACGACGGGTGGCGACGGCGTCGGCCAGGGTGTGCAGCAACCGTTCGGTGCGGTCCCACGGCACGCAGGCGTCGGTGATCGACTGGCCGTATACCAGCTGGTCCAACGGCGCCGGCTTCTGGTGGCCGCCCTTCAGGAAGCTCTCCATCATGACGCCGAGGATGCCCTGCTCGCCGTCGGCGATGCGGGCGGCGATCTCCTCGACCACCTCGGCCTCGCGGTTCTCGTCCTTGCCGCAGTTGCCGTGCGCGGCGTCGATGACCAGACCGTGCTCGCTCGGCCCGGACGCCTTGGACGCCTTCAGCGCCTCCAGGGCCGCGGCGACCGACTCCGGATCATAGTTCGGGCCGTGGGAGGAGCCGCGCAGCACCAGGTGGCAGTCCGGGTTGCCCTTGGTTTCGGCGGAGATGACGCGACCGTCCAGATTGATGGACAGGAAATGGTGTTCGAATGCGGACGTGTAGCAGGAGTCGGCCGCGGCCTTGATGGAGCCGTCGGTGGAGTTCTTGAAGCCGATCGGCATCGACAGGCCGCTGGCCAGTTCACGGTGGACCTGGCTCTCGGTGTTCCGCGCGCCGATCGCACCCCAGCAGATCAGGTCGCACAGATACTGCGGGGTGATCGGATCCAGCCATTCGATGGCGGTGGGCAGGCCCAGCGACAGCACGTCAGTGAGCACCTTGCGCGCCAGCCACATGCCCTTGCGGATATTGAACCGGCCGTCCAGATCCGGATCGTTGATCAGCCCCTTCCAACCGATGGTGGTGCGCGGCTTCTCGAAATACGTGCGCATGACGATGACCAGGCGGTCGTTGAGCTCGCGGTTCACGGCGGCGAGACGCTCGGCATACTCGCGGGCGGCCTTCGGATCGTGGATCGAGCAGGGGCCGACGATGACCAGCAGACGGTCGTCACGGCCGTGCAGCACGTCACGGATCTCCTGCCGGGAGCGCAGCACCAGATCGCTCATCTCCTCGGTCAACGGCAGTTCGCGCAGGAACGCACGCGGCGCGGGGATCGGATCGAGCTGGCGGATGTTGACGTCGACCGTCTCGGGAAAGACGGCGCGCTCATCCAAACGATGCTCGTCCTCGGAACTGTCCGGACCACGCAGACCCGCCATCCTTCACCTCTCTTCATCATGGCGATGCGGCGCACCGCCCACGGTCATACTGAACACCCCACCATAATAGATAGGACCGGCATATGAAAACCCGCCGACTGCATCGTGGGATGCAACCGGCGGGTCGATATGACTAGGCCAGCGGCCTCCGGCCCCTGCAATTATGGACCGGCCTGCGGCCGGGCTCAATCCGACCTTCGCCGCTGCCGCGGCTCAGGCGCACTCGCGGAAGAGCCCACCGGGCTCTTCCTTATGCGAGTGCGCCCATGGGGTCCCAAGCAGGCAGGGAGATGGCGGGCTCCTCGAGGGCCTTCCGGTACTCCTCGGGCAGCATGCTCTTGGGCACGGCCACCTCGTACACGAACTCGGTGAACCAGTCGTCGCTCATCGTGAAGTAGCCCTTGTCGGCGATCTTGTCGCCCCAGGAGTTCTCCACGCGCCAGCGGCGGGTGGTGGTGCCGTCCTCGTCCACGTCCACGCCGACGAAGGCCATCGCGTGGTTCATCGCGGAATCGCCGAAGCGCACGCGCTGCTCCTTGTCCAGGTCGAAGTCGAAGCCGTAGACGCGGCCGTACTCGAACAGGTCGGCGGCCCAGGCGCCGGATTCACGGTCCATCATCGGATGGCAGTCGGCGCCGAACCACACCGGGATGCCCTGCTCGGACAGGATGCGGCGCACGCAGTCCTTCATGAACTGGTTCGGCACGTTGAGGTACTCGGTCGGGTCGCCGCCCGCCACATTGCCCAGGTGCTCGATGGCGATCTTCTTGCCCTTGGGATGCTCGGCGCGCGGGTCGTCGACCAGGCACACGTAGTCCTCCAGGCCGGCGTCCACGTACTTGTTCCAGAACTCGACCGGCGTGATCTCGCCGTCGCGGTGGAACTCGCCCTTCTCGTCGGTCCACTCCCAGTCGAAGCTCTTCGGCGGCTCGCCCAGGTGGATCGTCAGGATGCGGTGGCCGGCGGCCACGCCCTCAGCCACGATCTCGTCGATCTTCGAGGGATCGGCGAACATGCGCGCCACCTCGGTGTGCAGCATCGAGCGCAGCTGGGTGTTCATCGGACCGGTGTTCTTGGAGGACTCGGTCTCCGGGAACAGGTCCTTGGGCACGGCGCCATACTTCTTGTAGACGTTCATGGCCATCGTCCACTGGCCGCCGTCGCCCATCACGTCGGCGAGCAGATGCTGCACCAGACGGGAGTCGGCGGGTTCGCCGGCCTCGACCAGCGCGGCCATGTCCTTGAGGAAGTAGTTGATGCGCTCAAGCTTGTCGAAGTACATCGCGTAGTTCTGCGAGAACTCGAACTCCTTGAGGCCCATGTTCTTCTTGGCAACGAAACGGGCCACGTTCAGGGAGCTGAACAGCCAGCAGCGGCCGGAACGATCCTGATGGGTCACCGTGCCGTTGTCCACGGTCACGGAGAATCGGCGCTGCAGCAGACGGGCGCGGTCATAGTTGCGGGCCACCTTGTCGATGCCCGCGGCGGTGACGGCGTTCATCGCCAGTCGGTTCGCGGCGTTGGATTCGAAATCGGCGCACAGCGTGCCGAGGGTCTCGGCGCTCAGCGGCGTGAGTTCAGCCATATCGTTCCTTTCTTCAATCCGAGGCTCCGTGCGCGGCAGGCCGGCCGGAGCATGATTTCGCGGCACCCGCTTTCAGGAAGCGTGGCGCCGCGAAGCAACAGTCGTTACGAGTCTATCCTCACTGGTCGAAAACGGTGGGGGTCATTCCCCGGAGGGCTGATCCTCCGAGTCCGTGCCGCCATCACCCACCGGAATGCCCATGGTCGGCATATCGTCCTCGTCCGCATCCCCGGAGCGTTCCTCGTTCCGCACGGCCGGCATCACCACGGTGCCGTCGTCCGGTTCGGGTGCATCGGAGTCCGAAGATACCGACGTGATGGCGACGGTATCCTCCGGTTCGCCGGCGACGGCTTCCAGGACCGACGTCTCGGAGTCCTGGTCGATGGGGTGGGGGTCCTCGTCGATGGCGTCGGACGCCACCTCACCGCGTGCGGGAAGGTCGGCGACGGCGTTGACCACCGGCACATCCGGCGCTTCGGCCTTGCCGTCGAAGCCGCTGAACGCGTTGGAGAACAGCGCACGCAGCTCGCTCACCCGCTGGGCGATGGTGGATTCCTGCGCCTGCATCTCGACGATACGCGCCTGCATGCCGTCCAGTTCGGCCTGTGCGGCGCGGCGGCGCTCCTCGACCTGTCCGTCGGCCTCTTCGTTCGCCTTGCGCAGGATCTCGGTGGCCTGTCCATCGGCCTCCTCACGGCGGGAGGCCGCATACGCATCGGCCTGATCGCGCACGGACCGCGCCTGGTCGATCAGCTCATCGGTTTCCCGCTTGGTCTGCTCACGACGCTCCTCAAGATGGGCCAGCAGCTCGTTGACCTTGGTGGTGGCCTCCTCCTGCTGGTTGGCGATGTCGGCGCGGATCTGCTCCACCTCGGCAGTGACCTGGCTCATGGTCTGGGTGCGGTGCACCTCGGCCTCGTCCTTGATCTCCTGCGCCTTGGCCTTGGCCGCGTCCACGATCTCCGCGGCCTGGCGCTGCGCGTCCGAGATCAGCTTGGACACCTGCTCGCGCACGTCGGCCAGTTTCTTGTTCGCATCGGCGAGCGCCGCCTCGATCTGGTCGTTGTTCTCGCTCTTCAGCCGCGAGATCTCCTCATTGGCCGTCTTGCGCAGGTCGGCGATCTGCTGGGTGGCCTCGGTGCGCAGGTCGGCGATCTCACGTTCCTGCGTAGCGCGTTCCGAAGCCAGGCGCTTGAGGTGCTCCTCGCGGGAGTTCGTCAGTTCCATGTCGATCGCCTGGCGCTGCTCGCCCACGGCCTTCGCCGTTTCGGCGCGCAGCTGGGCGGCGTCCTCCTGAGCCGAAGCCGTCAGGCTCTCCGCCTCATGCCGCGCGTTGGTCAGCAGCGTATCGGCCTTGGCGTTGGCCTCGCCCAGCACACGCTTGGCGTCGAGCTTGGCGTTGTTGACCAGGGTCTCCGCCTGCTCCTGAGCGGCGGCCTTGGTGGCCGCGGCCTCACGCTTGGCGCGTTCCAGCAGGTCGGTGCTGGTGCGTTCCGCCGAGGCGAGCATCTGCTGCGCGTTGGCGCCCAGCGAGGCGTAGCTCGCCCCCTGTCCGGCGGCCTTGCTGCGTTCCTCCTGTAACTTGGCCTGCAGCTGCAGAATCGTCTTGTCGCTCGCCTCGACCTGCTGACGCAGCCGGACGATGGTCTGCTGGGTCGACCGGAATGCCTCGTCGACGCTGTCCTTGTCATATCCGCGTAACACGATCGGGAATCGTTCCGCCATCACCGTTTCCTTTCGGCACCATCCCGTTCCACCCTTCGAACGGGTTCCGCTGTGTACTCTAGCCGACGGCGCGGGCGCGCGCCCCGGCATCGTCCACATTCTCACAGGGCGCTCAAGAAAACCTTCGGGCGCGTCCCCGGTCAGTCCAGCAGGATCTCCTCGGATGACGGACGCAGGTGATACCGGATCGCCTCCCGCACCACGGCACGGCAGGCGGCGATCTGCCGGTCCAGCGGCAGGCCCTGCGGCGAGTGGGCGGATTCGACGACCTTGGGGAAGCTGACGAATCCGGAGAGCACGCGCTCCTGCGACGCGTTCCAGTGCATCAGCCGGTAGAACAGCGAGTTGCACACGTAGGTGCCTGCGTCCGAGCTCAGTGTGGCGGGGATGTCCTCGGTGGTGAAATCCCGCAGGATCGAGCGCAGCGGCAGTCGTGTCCAGTAGGCGGCCGGGCCTTCGGGGTCGATCGGCGTGCGGCGCGGCGCGGCGTCCTCGGGGTTGGCGGCGTCCATGAGGTTCGTGGCGCACCGTTCCAGCGCGATGCCGCGTGCGGAACGCTTGAGGCCGGTGGCGATGACGATGTCCGGCCGGACCGCGTCGAGCATCCGTTTGAGCTCCGGCCATGAGTCGGTGAAGCTGATCGGCAGACTGACCGTGTGGATGGTCACCGACACGTCGGACAGCGGGTCGTCGATGTCGGTGGAGATCCCGAGCCCCTGTTCGGCCAGCGCCCGGGGCACCTCGAATGACGGGTTGACATCGATGCCGTCGTACCGGTCGAAGCCGGAGATCACCACGCTGAACTGCTGCATAGCGTCCAGTCTACCGGCGTTGGGTGAGAATATCGACGGCGATGCGCTCGGCCGTGGGCATGTCGGCGAGCGTGGTGACCTTCAGGTTGGTTTCGCTGCCGGCCACGATGGCGACCGGCTCGTCCGGCAGGTAGTCGACGACGACGCGGGTGTCGTCGGTCGGGTGGAAGTCGGGATCGTGCGCGGCCAGTGCGTAGGCGCGTCGGATGGTGGAGAACCGGAATGCCTGCGGGGTCTGGGCGCGGAAGGTCTGGGGACGGTCCGGCACCGACTGGACGACCTTGACGTCGCCCAGGTCGCGGGTGAGCAGCACCGTGTCGGTGGAGGCGAACGCCACGGTGGCCGCCGTGAACCGGTCGAGCGCATCCACGCACCCGTCGATCGAGGATTGGGCGACGAACGGACGCACCGCGTCATGGATCAGGATCTTCGCGTCGCCAGGGATGCCCGCCGCGGCGAGCGCATCCAGCGCGGCCGCGGTGCTGTCCACGCGCTCGGCGCCGCCGTTGAGGATCATCCGCACCTTCGGATAGCCGGCCTGATCCACCAGCCGTTCCACGGCGTGGCGCACCTGCGGATTGACCACCACCACGGTGTCGGTGACCCGCGGGTTGGCCTCGAACGCCTCGATGCTCCAGCACACGATCGGCTTGCCGCCGACCGACACCAGCTGCTTGGGGTTGTTCGGGTCGAACCGCGTGCCGAATCCGGCCGCCAGCACCACAGCCACCACGGGCACCGCACTCTGCTCTCTCTGACTCATATCCACCACCGTAAGGCCTTGTTCGCCGCCCGGACGCATCGCCGGACAGCTTCTGCACCAAATCCATGCGGCCCGACCGCACGGCGGGACCGCGTCCCGTCCACAGCGCGACCGGCCTCAACATGCGTCGGTATGCGGTCGCGCTGCGCCGCTCACGCTACTCACGCTACTCGCGCACGATAAGCGCGAGCATGCGGCCCTCGCCGCTCTTGTCCGCCAACGCGGCGCGACGATGCGAGTACCACAGCGGGTTCTCCAGCGTGCACAGGCTATGGCGCACGCCGTCGATGCGGGCGGCCAGCTCGGGTTCGCCCTCGCCGTCCGTGCGGCACAGCGCAGCCAGCTCATCGTCCTCGGACAGGTACTGGGTGGCGGCGGCCACGCGCGGGCGGGATTCCACGATGCGATCGTCCGTGATGCCGGCGGCGGCGAGCTCCTGCAGCGCGGCGGCGGCGATGTCGATACCGGGGCCGCCGAAACGGGTGGTGGTGGCCGTGCCGGGGAATCGCGCGTCGAATTCAACGGCGATCGACTCGCCGACCTCATAGCAGTCGCCGCAGATGCACGGTCCGAGCGTGACCACCATGCGTTCGACGCTGGCGCCCTTGCCGGTCATCATCCGCACGGTTTCGCCGATCACGCCCTGCTGCAGGCCGCGGCGACCGCAATGGGCCACGCCGATCACGCCGGCTTCGGCATCGGCCAGCAGCACCGGCAGGCAGTCGGCGGCGAAGACGCCGAGGGCGACGCCGCGCCGGGTCGTGACCTGGGCGTCGGCCTCGATCACCGTCGCCTCCGGCTCGCCGCCGTCGGGCAGTGCGCCGCCGGTGGCGTCGAACCCGTAGTCGCGGTTCGGTGCATACGTTTCATCCATGTCGATGGCGGTGCCGGAGTGGATCTGGCTGACCAGGGACAGCCGCGCGTCGATCTCGTCGGCGAGCGCGGCGCGGTTGGCGGCCACGTGATTCGGATCGTCGCCGTTCTTGCCGCCGAGGTTGAGCCCGGCCGCGTCGCCCTGGCTCACGCCGCCCAGGCGCGTGGTGTACACCACCCTGACGCCGGGGGCCAGCATGACGGGGATGGTCACCGGGATCGGGCGGCCGTTCTTGTCGGTGGGGCTGATGGCGTTGCTGTCCAGGATGCCGTCGGTGGTGTCGACTGTGCTCATCGGTGTGCTCCTTGATACGTTGCTTGGGTCTGTTCCGGGGAACCTACTCGGCCTTCATCGTGGCCTGTTTGGTGCGCGAACGCATCGCGGCGTTCACGGGGATCGGTTCGGGGCAGGGCATCGAGAACACGTGCGCGGGGTTGTTGATCTCACGCACCCACATGCCGTGCTCGTCGCGGAAGCCGTCGCCGGGCACCGTGTAGGCGTAGGGGGCACGGCCGGGCAGCACGAATTCCACCAGCTGGCCGGCTTCGATCTTGTTGCGGCTCATGATGGTCAGGCGGCCGCCCTCCTCCGGGGACCAGCCGAGCGTCTCGCCGACCACGAGCCATTCGCGGAAGTAGTGGCTGCGATCGGTGTTCTGGGTGACCGGATGCTCCGGGTAGTAGAAGCCGGTGCTGTAATCGCGATGGGCGACCTTGTAGGGTTCCTCGCGCAGCCATTGCGGCAGGTCGACCGGGGCTAGGGCCGGGGTGTCCGTCTCGATGGCCGCCTCGCCGACGCGGGGGCTCTCCCCCGGCGCCGTGCGGTGCACGCGGTCGTGGAACGGGGCGAGGGGCGTGCCGTCCTCGTCCTCGAAGCCGCGCTGGACCATGTATTCGTTGACGGCGCTCTTGTAGGCATTCGTCATGGCGGCGATGTAGTAGGCGCTCTTGGAACGGCCCTCGATCTTCAGGCTGGTGGCGCCCGCGTCGATCAGGTCGTCCAGGTGCTCCAGCATGTTCATGTCCTGCGAGTTGAACAGGTAGGCGCCGTCCTGGGTCTGTTCGATCGGGAAGTAGCGGCCGGGGCGCTTCTCCTCCACGATCGAGTACTTCCAGCGGCAGGGCTGGGCGCATTCGCCGTGGTTGCCGTCGCGGCCGGTCAGGTAGTTGGAGAACAGGCAGCGCCCGGAGAACGCCATGCACATCGCGCCGTGCACGAAGCATTCGATGTCCATGTCCTCGGGGATGTTCGCGCGGATGTCGCGCACGGCCTGCAAATCCATCTCTCGGGCGAGCACGACGCGCTTGGCGCCCAGCTCGTACAGGGCGTTGGCGGCCAGATAGTTGGTCACGCCGGCCTGCGTGGAGATGTGGATCTCCAGGTTCGGGGCGATGCGGCGGGCGGCCATCATCACGCCGATGTCGGTGACGATCAGCGCGTCCACGCCGGTGTCCTTGAGCTGGCCCAGGTACTCCTTCAGGTCCTCGACCTCGGCGTTCCGCGGCAGCACGTTGCAGGTCACATAGACGCGCGCGCCGCGCTCATGGGCGTACCTGGAGCCCTCCTCGAAGTCCTCCAGGCTCAGGTTCCTGGGCGCCGAACGCATGCCGAACGCCTTGCCGCCGCAGTACACGGCGTCCGCCCCGTAGTCCACGGCGGTCTTCAGGCCTCGCAGGTTGCCTGCGGGCGCCAACACTTCAGGCTTGTTGCGGGTGCGCATCATGTGTTCTTCGTTCATAGCGCATCCCAGTGTAGGCGATGCCGCAGGCAATCCTAAACCATACGGTTGCGTACCACACGGACGTGGTACGCAACCGCATGAAAGGCATTCGCTTATGTCGTACCGTTCCCGGCTCAGCCGAGCTTGGCGAGCTCCTCGTCGGTCAGCTCGAGGTCGCCGGCGTTCAGGCTGTCGAGGATCGTCTCGGGCCGGTGCGCGCCGGGGATGACGAACATGTGATCGCCCTTGGCGAGCTCCCAGGCGAGCACCACCTGCTGATAGCTGACGCCGTGGGCGGCGGCCACCTCGCGGAACGGGTCGAACTTGCTCTCGTCCTTCGGCTTGCGGAAACCGCCGAGCGGGCTCCAGCACACGAAGGCGATGCCGAGCTTCGCGCAGTGTTCGAGCGTGTCCTGCGTATCCAGATAGATCGGGGAATACTGGTTCTGCACGGCCACGAGCTTGTCTCCCAAGACATCGCGGGCGATGTCGATCTGCTCGACCGACGCGTTCGAGATGCCCGCCCAGCGGGCCACGCCCTCGTCAAGCAGCTGCTTGATGGCCTCGCAGGACTCGTTGTACGGCACTTCGGGGTCGGGACGGTGGAAGTACAGCAGGTCGATGGTGTCCACGCCGAGCGTCTGCGCGGACTGCTTGGCGTAGCGGATCAGGTGTTCGGGCTTGCCGTCCTTGCCCCAGGTGGGCACGCCGTCGGTGAAGTTGCGATAATGGCCGACCTTGGTGGCGATCAGCACCTCGTCCTTCGGGCCCTTCCAGCTGTCCATCGCCTCGCGCACCAGCTTCTCGCCGGTCTGCTCCTCGCCACCCGAGCAGTAGTAGGACCAGGCGGTGTCGATATGGCGGCAGCCGGCGTCCAGCGCGGCGTGGATGGTCTCGATGCCCTTGGCCCAGCCGAGGTTGTTCTCGATGGTCAGGGGCATCTCGCCCAGACCGATGGCCGTGGTGTCGAACGGCCCCAGATTGCGATGCATCACCATAATGGTTGCTCCTTCGTCGATAGATGATCGTCCTCGTCCAGATTACCCTTGCCGGCGTGGAATCCGCGGTCATCGGCCCCCGAACGAGCCGCCGCCGGAACCGCCGGCGGATCCGCCGAAGCCACCGCCGGAGAACGAGCCGCCGGAGACGCCGGACGACCCCGGCGCGGCGGCCTGGAACGTGCTCGCGATGTCGGCGAACCCGGCGTCGAGGTGGGCGCCGATGTTCCCCACATTGGCGCTGAATGAGGCGATGTCGGCCACAGGGGCCACGGCTCCCGCGCTCCATGTGTGCGCATACCAGTAGGGACGGTAGGCCCAGTACACCACATGCCCCGTGGCGTACGAGTCCAGCCAACTCGGGTTGCAGAGTTCCGGATAGGCCTCGGCCAGCTGCTTCAGCACCGTGTCGCTGATGCCGAAGGCGGCCGCATAGACCAGATAACGGTCCCACAGGGTCAGATCGGCCACGCCGCGGTCGGAGAAGTCGCTGAAATCCTCCAGATACCGTTTCAGACCGACCACCTGTCCGGACAGACGCCGGCCTTCCTCGGTCAGCCCGGTGCGGCGCATGCTGCACAGCACGAACGCCGACCCGAACAGCAGCGGGCATCCCAGCACCAGGGCCACGGCCAATTGCTGTTCGGCGCCGCTGAACAGGAACGTGGCCAACGCCACGGCAACGCCGAGGATGCCCGCCGTCAGCGCCTGTCCGCCCACGGCGCGCGTGGCGCCCAGCAGCGCGAACTCGTTGGCGCAGGCCGTGTCGAACGCCTCCTGCAGCTCGTAGCCGTCCTCATCGTCCTCGAACGCCGCGTTCATCCGTTCCAAATCGAACGTCGCGGCCCCGCAACGTTTGGATGCGGCCTGCAGCATGCCCAGCGCCGCCTCCTCGGACTGGCTGAGATCCGCCGCCGGAACTCCGCCGGATGCGACCGCCGGATCGAGCGTGATGGTGGCGGTGTCGTCGAGTTTCCCGCCCGTCTGCGAGAACGCGGGGAACCGTTGCGCGGCGGATATCGCAGCCGACCGGTCGCCCGCGGCGCTGCCGTCGTACAGGTCGGCGGGGCCCGGACGCACGCCGATCACGCGTTTGTCCGCCAATGACAGCACGCTGGAGGACATCTGCCGGGTTTGCAGATCCCCCGCGGCATCGGGCTGCACGATCGACAGCAGCCTCGCCGCCGAAGCGGGGCTGATCTCGGGCGGATCCCTCCAGTATTCGATGCCGCCACGGTAGTCGGCCTCACGGTTGCTGCGGATCGAGGCGATCACGCCCCAGATGATCAGCGCGACGCCGACCACGGCCAGCACCGCCCAGATCACCACCCGACGGATGGCTGCGGCCTGCTGCGACTCATGCCATTGGCGCTCCTGCCGGCTCTCGTCGTCGATGATGCGGTCCGCGGCCCGCTCCGATGCGGTGCGGACGACGCCGTCGGTGGCGTTCACGTCGACCATGGCGACCAGGTCGAGATGCTGGCCGGCGCGCACGTCGTATGCGGTGAACTGCAGCACGTTGTTGCTGCGCGAGGTTTCCGACGTGCCGGAGAAGTGCAGCCATGCGCGGCTCAGACTCCCGTCGCCGCCGTCGGGCAGCCGGACCGTGCCGGTCACGGTGCCGATCGGCATCTGGTTGGACGGCCCGAATGGCTCCCACTGGAACGTGGCGACGTCGTCGTACGCGGTCGTCACGCCCTCGAACGTCATCGTGATGTCGAAGCGCATGCTGTCAGCCTCCACGGTGACGGGGATGTTCCAGCCGATCTCCACCACGCGTTCCTCGCGGATGTCGCCGTCCGGCGTATAGGGTTGCGGGTCGTCTGCGCCATCGGTCACGTCGGCGATGTACCAGTGCCGCGCGTACGACGTGTTCCACTCGTCGTCGCCGATGCCGGACGGGGTGCGCGGGTCGGTCTGCGCGTAGGTCTCGCCGGTGGAGGCATTGGTGACGCTGACGCCGGTGATGGCGGTCAGGTTGTCGGGGTTGAGACGGTACTGCTGGTACAGCTGCTTCCACGGCACCGTGTTGTCGTCATCGTCCTCACGCTCGTTGAGCCGCAGATCCACGTGCTGGGTGATCTCCAGATCGCCGTCGGGCTGCACCGTGACCTCGTAATCGAGCGAACGGTAGCTCATGGCGGCATCGTCATCACCGAACACGATGATGAACGTGGCGAGCAGGGCCGCAATCGCCGTGATCACCGCCGCGGCCGCGGCGGCACCGAATGCGTGCTTCCCGGACATTGTCATCCCCTTTCAGCCGGTACGACGCCGCCGGCTCCGGCCACTCACTTGGAGAAGCTGACCTGCGGCACCTGGCGCGACTGCTCGTCCGCCTCGAAGTACTGGGCCTGGGTGAAATGGAACAGTCCGGCGATGATGTTGGACGGCACCGTTTCGATGGCGGTGTTGAACTTGAGCACCACGTCGTTGTAGAACTGGCGTGCGTAGGCGATCTTCTGCTCCAGCTGGCTCAGCTGGTTCTGCAGATCCATGAAGTTCTGGTTCGCCTGCAGCTGCGGGTAGGCCTCGGCGGTGGCCTGCAGGTTCACCAGGGCACGGCTGAGCTTGTTCTCGGCGGTCGCGCGTTCGGCCGCGCCGGCCTTGGGGTCGGATGCCGCGGCCACCGCGCCGGCGCGGGCCTCGGTGACCTGGGTGAACACCTCGGATTCATGCGCCGCGTACCCCTTGACGGTCTCCACCAGGTTCGGGACCAGATCGGCGCGCTGCTTGAGCTGCACATCGATCTGCGCCCAGCCGTTCGCCACGCGATTGCGCAGCGCCACCAGGGAGTTATAGGAGCCCACCGCCCACAGGACGAGCAGGACAACGATGACTGCGATGACGATACCGACGATCATGGCATTCCTTTCGACGAGCCGATGCCATCATTCTCTCAATAGGTAGGGATGCCCCCCTCGAGCTGCAGATGATACCGAACTCGTGCAACGCCGTTCTTCAGTGTGCATTACAATCGGAGTCAACGGAAGGGAAACACGATGAGCGAATCATCGACAACCGGCAGAACGCGCCGTTTACGCATCGGCGTGTTGGACAACGATTCCTGCGCGCTGGAATATATCGTGGCCATGCTGAAACAGCCCATGGGATCGGAGAACAACATCGCCGATATCTGGGCCTATACCAAACCCGCACAGGCAGTGCAGGAATGTCGATTCGGACAACACACCGATATCCTCATCGTCGATATGGCGCTCAACGGTCTGACCGGAGCGCAGGTTGCCGCGGAAATCCGCAGGATCTCGCCGGATACAGGCATCATCGGCATCACCTCATACACACCGGAGGTCTACGAACAGGCCCTGGCCGACGCCGGGGCGCAGGCACTGCTCGACAAAAGCACGCTCCGTTCCACACTGATCGACGCCATCGCCGCAGTCGCCGAGGGAAGGCACTATCCGGAAGACAGCGCATTCCCGGACGTATCGGAATCCACGGAAACCACCCATAGCGCCGCCATCCACCTGACCTCGGCCGAGCAGCGCATCATCACACTCAGCATGGGGCACCGCACGTCGCGGCAGATCGCCGACGAACTGGGCATATCCATCGCCACGGTCTTCTCGCACCGACGCAACATCAAACGCAAATTCGGTGTCAGGGAATGGCATGAGGTCATCGCGCAATGCCATGCGCTGCATGTCCTATAACATCTGCGGCATAGCCGTCCGAGGCGTTACCGCACAAGCCGTCCGGTCACTGAAGCAGTGAATCCTCGACGCCGGCCCGCGCCTCCCCTCGCGGATCGTCCAATCAACAAGCCTTCCCTTACCCAAGCTTGTTATAGATTCGGCAATCATTCGGCATGAGTCAAGCTCATCTGCAGTTTTCTGCAGAAAACACGCCGAGAGCATACAAAATCCGCACACCAGCGGCGGCGTTCCCCATCGAACACCCGCATACGCAAGGGAGCCCGCCGACTCATGGTCAGCGGGCTCCCGACGTCATAGGGTCAGGTCAGCGGTCCGATCCGCCGACCGACCATCGACCGCATCAGTCCTCGAACAGGTCGAAGTCGCGGCGGACGCGACGACGCGGACGCTCGGAACGCTCCTCGCGCTCGGAACGGTACTCGTCGTAGTTCTCGTCGGCGGCGTACCGCGGGTTGCGGTCGTCGCGGCGGGAACGGTAGCCGCGGTCGTCGCGCTCGGAACGGCGGTCATCGCGGCGATCGTCGCGATCGTAATCGCGGGATTCGCGGCGGCGACGCGGACGATCGTCATAGTCGCGGTCATCGTAGCGGTCGTCGCGATCGCGGCGGCGACGCGGACGATCATCGTAATCGCGGTCATCGTCGTAGTCATGGCGCGAACGGTAGCCGCGGTCCTCACGCTCGGAACGACGGTCGTCGCGGCGGCCACGGCCACCACGGCGATCCTCGCGATCGCCACGCTCACGGCGCGGAGCCGAGGACTCCTGATCCTCGAAGCCCGGAATGGCCAGGCTGATCTTGCCGCGGTCGTCGACGCCCTGCACGATCACCTCAACGGTGTCGCCTTCCTTGAGCACGTCCTCGACGGCGTCGATGCGCTCGCCGTTGGCCAGGTTGCGGATCTGCGAGATGTGCAGCAGGCCGTCGGTGCCCGGCGTCAGGTTCACGAACGCGCCGAAGCTGGTGGTCTTGACGACCTTGCCGTTGTAGGTCTCGCCGGCTTCCGGCACATGCGGGTTGGCGATCTGGTCGATGATCTGCTTGGCCTTCTCGGCGGCCTCGCCACCCTCGGAGGCGATGTAGACGGTGCCGTCGTCCTCGATGGAGATCTCGGCGCCAGTGTCCTCCTGGATCTGGTTGATCATCTTGCCCTTCGGGCCGATGACCTCGCCGATCTTGTCCACCGGAACGGTGGTGGTGATGATGCGCGGCGCGTACGGGCTCATCTCGGCCGGGCCGTCGATGCACTCGTTGATGACCTCGAGGATGGTGGTGCGGGCCTCCTTGGCCTGCTGCAGGGCAGCGGCCAGGATGTCGGCGGGGATGCCGTCGAGCTTGGTGTCCAGCTGCAGGGCGGTGATGAACTCGGAGGTGCCGGCCACCTTGAAGTCCATGTCGCCGAACGCGTCCTCGGCGCCCAGGATGTCGGTCAGGGTCTTGAAGATGTGCTGGCCATCCACGTCGCCGGAGACCAGGCCCATCGCGATGCCGGCGACCGGGGCCTTCAGCGGCACACCGGCGGCGAGCAGGCTCAGGGTCGAGGCGCACACGGAGCCCATCGAGGTCGAACCGTTGGAGCCGATGGCCTCGGAAACCTGACGGATGGCGTACGGGAACTCCTCGCGGCTCGGCAGCACCGGCACGATCGCCTTCTCGGCAAGGGCGCCGTGGCCGATCTCGCGGCGCTTCGGGGAGCCGACGCGGCCGGTCTCGCCGGTGGAGTACGGCGGCATCTCGTAGTTGTGCATGTAGCGCTTGGACTGCGGGCCGGACAGCGAATCGAGCTGCTGCTCCATCTTGAGCATGTTCAACGTGGTGACGCCCAGAATCTGGGTCTCACCGCGCTGGAACAGGGCGGAGCCGTGCACGCGCGGGACGATGTCGACCTCGGCGGACAGCGTGCGGATGTCACGCAGGCCGCGGCCGTCGATGCGATAGTCCTGGGTCAGGATGCGGCGGCGCACGATCTGGCGCTGCAGCTCCTTGAACGCGTTGCCGAGCTCCTTCTCCTTCTCGGCCTCGTCCATGTCGGTGAACTCGTTCGCCAGCACATCCTTGACGTGCTGCTTGATCTCGGCGATGCGGTCCTGACGCGGCAGCTTCTCCGCAATGGACAGCGCCTCGTCCAGATCGGCGTGAGCGATCTCGTCGATGCGGGCGTACAGCTCGTCGGTGTACTCCGGGAAGAGCTGGAACTCCTTGGTCTGCTTGGCGGCGATGCGCTTGAGCTCGGCCTGAGCCTCGCAGATGACCTTGATGAACGGCTTGGCGGCCTCCAGGCCACCGGCCACAACCTCCTCGTCCGGCTTGATCTGGCCCTCATCGTAGATCAGGGTCCACGCGTTCTTGCCGGCACCGGCCTCGATCATCGCGATCGCGACGTCGCCATTGTCCACCACGCGGCCGGCGACCACGATCTCGAACACGGCGCGCTCACGCTCGCTCCAACGCGGGAACGCAACCCACTGGCCATCGATCAGCGCCAGACGGACGCCGGAGACCGGGCCCTCGAACGGCAGACCGGAGATCATCGTGGAGGCGGAGGCGGCGTTCAGCGCGATGACGTCGTACGCGTCATCCGGGTTGACGGCCAGGATCGTCTCCACAACCTGCACCTCGTTGCGCAGCGTGTGCGGGAACAGCGGGCGCAGCGGGCGGTCGATGATACGGCAGGCCAGGATCGCCTCGGAGCTCGGGCGGCCTTCACGGCGGAAGAACGAGCCCGGGATCTTGCCGGCGGCGTACATCTTCTCTTCAACGTCCACGGTCAGCGGGAAGAAGTCGTAGTTCTCCTTCGGGCTGGAACCGGCGGTGGTGGTGGACAGCACCATCGAATCATCATCCAGATACGCGGCCACGGCGCCGTCGGCCTGCTGGGCGAGGCGGCCGGTCTCGAAGCGCAGCGTGCGCTTGCCAAACGAACCATTGTCGATTACGGCCTCAACGGCCTTGATTTCGGGACCCTCCAAGGGTTTCTCCTTTGTGTTCTAATTCCTACTTGCTTCTTGGTTCTTGCCTTCACATGTGCATGCCGTGCGCGGCATACCTGGCCGCGCGTTCCTCGTGTCAGATTTCCTCATCATCCATGCCCGTTCCGGGCCTCAGTTGCCGTTCATCCCTCGTCAGAAAGCCGACATGCAAAACGCCCGAGCACACGTGCCCGGGCGGAAGAATTCAATTATCGGCGCAGACCCAGCCGCTCGATCAGCGAGCGGTAACGGTTGATGTCCACACGCTTCAGGTAATCGAGCAGACGGCGACGGTCGCCGACCATCAGCAGCAGACCACGACGGGAGTGGTGATCATGCTTGTGCTGCTTCAGGTGCTCGGTCAGGTCGGCGATGCGCTTGCTCAGCAGCGCGACCTGGACCTCCGGGGAGCCCGTGTCACCCTCGTGCGTCGCGTACTCGGTGATGATCTGCTGCTTCTGTTCAGCCGTAAGTGCCACGGCATCCTCCTTATATATCCCGTTGCGCGGTGCCTGCGACCCGATGTCGCGGCGCTCTCAATCCGCGGGCGAAACACGCCAAATGATCAGTATACAGGAGGGTGCGACCAACTCACACCGCCGTCAGCAGACCGCCGAACAGCACCACCAGCAACGCGATCGCCTCGATCGCGAAGAACAGGATGAACGAGGCCCAGCTGCGCGTCAGCACGTTCAACGGCGAATCCTTGCGGATCATCACCAACAGCCCCACGAACAGCACGGCGTACACGGCCACCGCCACGCCGGCCGCAATGATGCCCAGGTTCGCGGCGTTCGGCACGGCCGCGTCATCGCCATACACCACATAGGTGGCATACCAGAAGTCGAACCGCAACAGGCACAACCCCGCAATGAACTGTTCGGCCACCAGCCCCAGGAAGAAGATGATCCGCCCGAGCCAGTTATGCGACTCCACGATGATCATGCCCAATCCGGCCAACGCCAGCACCGTGACCGCCCAGGACACCAGCGCCACGCCACGCGGCTCGAAGGCGCTCAGATGGCTGACCAGCCACGCGGTATGCTTGACCGCGATCATGCGCCCCAGCCAGTACGGGGCGATGATGGCGGCCAGCACGGCAACGATGTAGCACGCCCAACGTACCGGATGGGACCGGCTGCGCTCGATATCCGCGAAGGACAGGTCGGTTGTGGGGATGGACGCGACGGGATGCTTGGATACGCCGTTGGCCGCCGGGTCGACGGGCTGCCCGCCGTCGCCGCGCGCAGATCCCTCCATCGCACGCTCCGAGCCCTCCCGCATGCTGACATCCTCGCTCATATCCCACCCTTGCCGGTTCGACGGTATGCAGTCACTGCGTCCCACCATACCGCGACGTATCGGCAGAGCCGGGGCGGTCAATGCAAAAGGCCGCGGACTATTCCGCGGCCTTTACGAGTGGAGCGGACGACGGGAATCGAACCCGCGTAATCAGTTTGGAAGACTGAGGCTCTACCATTGAGCTACGTCCGCGTGCCGCCTTTTTCGAGACAACGTGAGCCATTATACATGACTATGCGTCTTTGGCAAGTATGACGACGGCTGCGGCGATCGGCCCGTCGTGGCTCAGGGAGACGTGCCACGCCACATCGCGCTCCCCCAACGAGGCGACCAGCCGTTCATGCACATCAGGCGCGAGAACGATGCGCGGGCAGCCCAACGCATCATTGAGGATCTCGATGCGGGACCACGGGTAGTCGTCCAGCGTATACGGCGCCGAACGACCACCCAGCGCATCGCACCAAGCCTTGAGCACCGCTTCCTTCCCCGCCCAGCGGGCCGCGTAGTGCACGGCCTCGCCGTCATTCTTCGTCTGCGCACGCATGGCGCACTGCCGTCGCTCGCGCGCGGAGAACAACAGTCTCATCCGGGAGCCGGGCTCGGCCAACTGTGCGGCGAACGCGTCCACGTCCACCACGTCGTATCCCAGCCCCGCCACCGCGGCCCGTGAGGGCAGGGCGTCGGTGATCCGTTCAGTATCCATACCGCCACGCTACCGCATGCCGCCCATCCGATGCATCAGCAGTGGATGATTCTGGCCTCGTACGGCTTGAGGGTTTCGCTGCCGGGCAGGGCCACGCCCTCGATGCTGTCGAGGTAGGCGGTCTGGTCAGCCTGCGAGAAGTTGAACAGGCCCAGCAGCACCGCGTCGCCTGCCTTGCGCACGATGGCCAGCACCGACTGGTTGTGCGTGTCCCAGGTCGTCACCCACGCGTCCGGCGCGAAGCACGGGTCGTCGCGCATCCGGCGCAGTTCGGCCATGCCCTCCCACAGGCGGTTCTGCAGCGTCCCCGGCTCGTTGCGCTTCGCGGCGGCGCGCCAGTTGAACTTGCTGCGGTGCAGGTTGCGGCTGTCCTCCACGCGGTCCGGGTCATCCTTGTAATCCCAGCCGTTGAGCTGGGCGATCTCGTCGCCGCAGTTGAGCATCGGGAAGCCGCGGAGGAAGGCCATGGCCTTGTGCATGAGCAGGTCGCGGTCGATGCCGCGCTCCAGCGAAGGCTTGTCATGCGTGTACAGCGCCTTCTCGATGCCGCACAGGCTGGCGGTGGTGCCGCAGCTGCGGGCGTCGCCGCTGGCCGCGTCGTAGTTGTACAGCTCGCCCATCGACCAGCTGCCGGGGACCGAACCCTCGTAGAAGTGATACAGGAACTCCTTGTGGCGGAACGGGTCGATGCCGAGCCTCCACTCCTGCGGCTCGTCCAGACCCCAGCCGATGTCGTCGTGGCAGCGCAGGTAGTTGACGAACCAGCAGTTCTCGGGCAGGGCGTCCAACGCGTCGATCTGCGCCTTGAGCAGGCGGGTGTCGCCGTTGGCGAGCGCGCTCCACAGGTTGACCATCGTGGAGACGTTGTACAGCATGTGGCATTCGGGGTGCTCCGGGGTGCCGAAATAGGCGGCGAGCTCCTTGGGGGCCATCACCACCTCGCCTTTGAGGACCACGGCCGGGCAGACGCATTCGAGGGCGATGCGCAGCATGCGGACGATGGTGTGCACCTGCGGCAGGTTGCGGCTGGTGGTGCCCAACTGCTTCCAGATGTAGGGCACGGCGTCGATGCGCAGCACCTCCACGCCCAGGTTCGCCAGGTTCAGCGCGCTGGTCAGCATGGCCACCAGCACCTTGGGGTTGCGGTAGTTGAGGTCCCACTGGAACGGGTAGAAGGAGGTCAGCACCCACTTGTGCATCTCGTCGCACCAGCTGAAGTTGCCGGGCGCGGTGTTCGGGAAGACCTGCGGGGTGGTCCTCTCGTATTCGTCGGGGATGGTGCGGTCGTCGTAGCAGAAGTAGTAGTCCTGGTATTCGGGGTCTCCGGTCTTGGCCTTCATGGCCCATTCGTGGGTGGAGGCGGTGTGGTTCATCACGAAGTCGAGGCACAGGCTGATGCCGGCCTTGCGCAGCTTCTTGGTCAGGGAGGCTAGGTCGGCGTTGGTGCCAAGAGATGGGTCCACGGTGTTGAAGTCCTCGACCGCGTAGCCGCCGTCGTTCTGCGGGTGCGGCATCTTGAGCAGCGGCATCAGGTGCAGGTAGGTCAGATGCTGCTCCTCCAAGTAGGGGATGCGGTTGGCGAGCTTGCGCAGGCTGCCGGCGAACAGGTCGGTGTACATGGTCATGCCGAACATCGTGCCGCGCTTGTACCAGTCGGGGTCGGCCTCGCGCTGCTTGTCGAGCTTCTTCAGGTCGTCGGGGCGAGCCTCGTAGGCGGCGGCCATGGCCTGTTCAAGGTCCTCGAGCGCGGCACGGTCGTCGTACAGGCTCATGAACAGCTGGTCCAATTCGTCGTGATGCCGGGCCAGACGGTTGCCGAACGTATTGTCGATTGCGGCGGAAACCATTATGAAACTCCTTCGTCCATCGGGTGTATCGCCAAGCATCACAATATCAAACCGGTTCGACGCACAGTGCCGCGCCACGCCCCGCACCAGGCCTCCCCGAAGACGACGATGTCCCCGCCATCGTGAAGGTGGCGGGGACATCGTCATGCGGTCACGGTCCGGTCGGGTGCGCCGACGGACCGTTCAGCGGTCCGGTCAGACCTCGTAGTAGCCGGACTCGCCCAGTCGGGCGTCGGGATCGAGCAGCATGGCCTTCTCGACCTCGTGCGCGTCGTAGCCGCGGCCGGTCTCGTGGAAGCGACGGTTGTCGATCGGCTCGTAGAGCGCCTCATGACCCATCATGCCCTCCTCGAGGCGGCGCTGGCCGGCGGCCAGACGCTCGTTGGCGCGGCGACGCCACTCCTCCAGCGCCTCGATGCCGGCCGTATGGGCGACGGCGGCCTCGAAGGCACCCGGGTTGACGATCGCGCCGAAGCCCGAGACGTGACCGAAGCCCAGCGAGGTCACCAGGCCGGCCTTGACCTTGCCGACATGCAGCGGCTTGGTCAGCCACACCATGTGGTCGTCGCGTTCCAGCTTCGGGTCCACGCAGTCGAGCGCCGCGTTCGCCGGGATCACGCCGGACTTGAACAGCTGCGTCAGGCCGTTGACCTGGAAGATGCAGGCGCCGCCCTTCGCGTGGCCGGTCACGGTCTTCTGGCTGATGACGAACAGCGGGTTGCCGTCCGCACGGCCGATGGCGTGGGCCAGCGTGTTGTGCAGCTCGGACTCGTTCGGGTCGTTCGCGTTGGTGGAGGTGTCGTGCTTGGAGACCACGGCGATGTCGTCCGCGGTCACGCCGAGCGCGGCCAGATCCTTGGCCAGCTTGGAGTCGCGCCCACCGAGGCCCGCGGCCAGGGCGCCGAGGCCCGGGGCCGGGATGGAGGTGTGCGCGCCGTCGGCGAAGGAGTGGATGTAGCCCACCACGCCGGCGACCGGCAGACCGAGCTTCAGGGCGATGTCGCCGCGGGTCAGCAGGATCGTGCCGCCGCCCTGGGACTCGAGGAAGCCGCCACGACGGCGATCGTTGGCGCGCGAGAAGAAGCGCGCGTCGATGCCCTTGGCGTACATCTCCTGCGAGTTCGCGGTGGCGTTCATGTTGCCGAAGCCGATCACGGATTCCACGCCGATGTCGTCGATCGCGCCGGTGACCACGAAGTCGGCCTTGCCCAGGGCGATCTTGTCGAAGCCCTCCTCCAGCGACACCGCGGCGGTGGCGCAGGCGGAGACCGGCTGGATCATGTTGCCGTAGCCGCCGATGTAGGACTGCATCACATGCGCGGCGACCACGTTCGGCAGCGCCTCCTGCAGGATGTCGGTCGGGATCTCGTGGTTGAGGAACCGGTCGAGGTACAGCTTGCGCATCGACTGCATGCCGCCGAAGCCGGTGCCCTGCGTGCTCGCCACCTTGGAGGGGTGCACGGCCTGCAGGATCTCGGCCGGGGTGAAGCCGGCGTTCAGGTAGGCGTCCACGGTGGTGACGATGTTCCACTGCGCGATCGGGTCGACCGCGCCGACCATCGAGGCCGGGATGCCCCACTTGAGCGGGTCGAAGCCCTTCGGGAACTGGCCGCCGACGGTGCGGGTCATCGTGGCGCGGCGCGGCACGCGGATCATCGATCCGGCGTGACGGGTCACGATCCACTCGCCGGACTCCTCGTCGGCGCGCACCGAGGTGTGGGCCTCGTCGAGCTTGACGTACTCCTCGGCGATGTCGCGGGTCGGCACCGAGAACTCGACGTCGTGGTCGAGGAACACCTCGGCCTCCTCCTCGTCGGCGCCGTCCTTGTAGTCGTTGCCCATGCCCTCGTCGAACGGACGGATGCCGGAGCGGGCCACGACCTCGTCGTGGTAGCGCTCGGCGATGTCCTCCTCGGGCACCAGGTTGCCGTCCGCGTCGTACCAGCCCGGCTTCGGGGAATCCTGCCAGGTCAGCAGGCCCATATTCCAGGCCAGCTCGAGCACAGCGCCGGCGGACAGGTCCACGGTGCCGTCCGAGTGGATGCCCAGCTCGGCCTCGAAGCGGGTGCGGCCGGAGCCCCACGGGCCCAGCTCGCCGATCGAGACGATGACGATCTCGTCCTCCGGGCGGGCGGTCACGCCCTGCCAATCGTCCAGGTCGACCTCGGCCTGACGCGGCACATGCGGCGTCGGCAGGGCCTTGATCGTGGTGACCGGTTCGGCCGGCTCGTCCGCCGGCGTCTCGGCCTCGGCCTTGGCTGCGGCGTCGGCCATCGCCTCGGCGCGCAGCGCCTTGATGTCGATCGGCTCGGAGCCCAGGCCGCCGGTCAGGTCCACGTCGAGCGGGGCCTTGACGGCCTGCTCGCGGGCGGGCTTGTCGGACAGTTCGAGCAGCTTGACCGCAATCTCGGCGGTGGAGTAGGTCTTCAGGCCATGGCGCTCGACGACCTCGACCAGCGGGTCGTTGCCGCCCATCAGGCCGGTGCCGCGCACCCAGCCGATCTTCGGGTGGGCGAAGGTCACATGGCTGGACCACACCTTCTCGGCACGGGCGCGGTTGACGATGGCGTCGAAGGCGCTCTTGACCTCGCCGTACGCGCCGTCGCCGCCGAAGATGCCGCGGTTCGGCGAGCCCGGCAGGATGACGTGCAGCTTATGCGCCACGTCGGTGTCCGCGCCGATGGCGGACAGGCCGGCGATCGCGCGCTCCACGCCCCACAACATCAGACGGGCCTGGGACTCGAACAGTTCGCCCGCATCGGCCAGCGATCCGTGGACCGGCGGGGCCGCGAACGGGAAGAACAGGTCGGGCTGGTAGGCCGGCTTGAGGATGGTGGTGGTGGCGCCGGTGGTCTTCTTCTGGACGTTGCCGATCCATTCCACCAAGGCGTCCACATCACGGTAGCTGGACAAGTTGGCGGGCACGAGCCACAGCTTGGCCTCGCCCGTGGCGTGCTCGCGGTAGGTCTGCTTGGCCCACGCCTTGACGGAGGCGCGGAAGCTGTGCGAGGTGGCGATGACGGTTGCACCGCCGGCGAGCAGGCCGTTGACCACCTGCGCGGCGATCGAGTTCGGGGCCACGCCGGTCACCACGGCCACGTCGCCCGCAAAGCGGGACGCGGCGGCGTCATCAGCCACGGATTCCATGGCCTCCTGCGCGATCCGCTCGTACGCGGACGCGTCCTTGCCGGCTTCCTTGGCCTTGGCGGCGAACCAGGCGGCCTCGTCGGCGATGGTCTTGCCCAGGCCCTTGAAGCTGGAGTCGAGCACGGAGTCGTCGCCGTTGTAGAACGCGCGGGCCAGGTCCTCACGGGCGGAGGCCCAGCGGTCGTCGAACAGGATGGCCTTGTTCGCGTCGAAGCGCGGCTCGACCTGCTTGGGCCAGTCGGAGCCGAGCTCGGCCTCGACGGCGGCCACGACCGCGGCGTTGTCGTCGGATTCGTCGACGGCGGCGGGTGCGTTCAGGCCCAGCTGGTTCAGCACGAAGCGGGCGGTGGAGGCGAGCACACCATCGGCACCGGTGACCTGGGCGGCGTAGGCGTCCAGCGCGGCCGAGTCGACCACGCCGCCGCCGGCCGCGCCGCCTGCGGACGGCATGGCCACGGAGACGCCGTGGTTGGCGGCGACCTTCTGCACGGCCGCGTCGATCATGGCGTTGGCGGCGGCCGCGTTGGACGCGGGCTCGCTGCCGATGCCGGCCAGATCGCCGCCGCGGGCGGAGGCGCCCTCGCGGGTCTCCAGCACCAGCGTGGCCACCACGTTGGAGGCCCAGCCGGCGCCGAGCTGCCAGGTGTCGGTCACGCGCTTCTCGATGCCGGCCACCTTGAGTCCGGCCGCGCCGAACATGCCGCGCACGCGGTCGCGCACGATGTCGGAGAGCACCGGGCCGAAGGCCTTGTAGTTCGGGGCCACCTTGTCCACCAGGGCGCTCAGCGCGGAGATCGAGGCCTCGGCGGCGCCGTCCACGCTCGCGACACCCAGCTCGGAGCTGATGTCCATGAGCAGCTGGTTGCGGCGCGAGGAGACGCCGTTGGTCAGCGTGTCGGTGGTGTCGTTGTCGCCGATCTGATCGGGGCGGACCTTGGCCGAGTAGGCCAGCAGGGTCGCGATCGCGTCGGAGGCCTTGAACGGGATGTCCGCCACGGCGGCACCGGACGGCGCGCCGGCGGGGGCCGCAGGGGCGGCCGGAGCGGACTCAACCGGGGCCGGGGCCGCGGCTGCCGGTGCCGCCGGCGCGGCCGCGGGGGCGACCGGAGCGGACTCGACCGCGGTCTCCTCCGGCTCCTCCTCAACGACCAGCGAATCGGAGTCGGCCATCGTGACGCGGGCCTCGTCGCGGCCCACGTTGTACACGGTCACGTCGCGGCCGGAGAACTCGGGCAGCTTCAGGGTCTTGGCGGCCATGTTCGCCAGCGTCGGCGAGTTGCCGAGGCCGACCTCCACGAGCTGCTCCACGCCCAGGCCGCCGATGCCGCGGGCGCCGAACATCAGGTTCTGCGTCTCGATCCAGCGCACCGGGGAGGCGAACTGCCACGAGAGCAGTTCGGTGAGCAGCAGGCGGCCGAGCTTCTGGTCGTCGGCGGCGTAGGAATCCCACACGGCCGGATCGTCCAGCGCGGCCTTGATGCGCTCGGAGGGCACGACCTCAAGGATCTTGGCGGCGAATTCCTTGGTCATCTCGAACGGGCAGGCCACCAGGTTCGGGATGTAGCGGCCGACCAGGCGGCTGTAGTCGATGTACTGCGGCAGCAGCGCGTCGAGCTTGTCGCGGAAGTCCGGCACGCCGTTGCGCAGCATGCGCGAATGGAACGGTACGTCAATGCCGGGCAGCACCATGAACGGCTTGCGTCCGCCATACTCGGCGGCACGGCGCGCGGCGTCGGCACCCAGGGCCTTCAGGCCCGCCACCGTACCGGCGACCACGTACTGCGAACCGGAGAGGTTGTAGTTGACGATCTGCAGGAACTCGCCGGTCTGCTCGGAGATGGACTGCACGTACTCGTTCACGCCGTCGTCGCCGATGCCGAACTGGTTGGAGCGCAGCGCGCCCATGCGGTAGTTCGTGCGGCCGTTCTCATCGCGGTCGACCAGGCTGTCCATGGCGGAACCGCGGTGGAACACGAGCACGAGCACCGTCTCCAGCGGGATGATGCCGGCGAACGAGCTCAGCGCGTTGTACTCGCCCAGCGAGTGGCCGGCGAAGTAGGCGGGCCAGATGTCGCTGCCGGATTCGCGCAGACGCGCGGTCTGCACGAACGCCACGGTGGCGAGCGCCACCTGGGTGAACTGGGTCAGGTTGAGCAGGCCATCCGGATGGTAGTAGCGCACGCCGTTGGCCACGAGCTCCTTCGGGTTATCGCGCACGACGGCGATGATCGAGAAGCCGAGCTGCTCGCGGGTGATCCGGTCGGCACGCTCCCAGACCTCGCGCGCGGCCGGGGACTTGGCGCGGGCGTCGAGTTCCATGCCCTGCTGCTGGATTCCCTGGCCGGGGTACACGAACGCGGCCTTCGGGGCGCGGGTGACCGCGGTGCCGCGCGAGACGATCGCGCCGTCGATGCGGCAGGTCACCTCGAGCAGCATGCCGCCGTGGCGCACCTTGCCGACGCGCTCGACGGAGATCTCCACCTCGTCGTCCAGCTGCACCATGCCGTACATGTTGTAGGTCCAGCCGGCGATCTCATAGTGGGCGCCCTTGTCGTCGGTGGCCTGGGCCACGTGCTGGGCGGTGGCGGACAGCCACATGCCGTGCACGAGCGGGGCGCTCAGTCCGGAGATGGCGGCGCCGCGGTGCGAGGTATGGATCGGGTTGAAGTCGCCCGAGGTGCGCGCGAACGCGGTCATCTCGTGCGGGGCGGTGACCTTGACGCGGCGCAGCAGGCGACGCGGGGTCGAATCGGTGAGCGACTCGTTCGCGTCCATGCCGTCGAGGGCGAACATCGTCTCCTTGGCGGCGAGCTCGCCGCGGTGGAAGTTCAGGTAGTCGCCGTAGTCGGGGGCCTCGGCGGGCAGCGCGTCGGAATAGGCGCGGCCGCGGATCGCGAAGCGCTCGGTCTCGTGGGCGAGCACGGTGCCGTCGGCGGCGGCGTGGTCCACATGGATGGTCACCACGCGGCCGGAGGCGGACTCGAAGTAGTCCTCGGCCCAGCTGGTCATGCTGATGGTCTCGCCGGTATGGGCGAGCAGCTCCTCCTCGGTGACCTCGAGCTCGATGAGGTGGTCGAGGTGCACGGCGTTGAGCAGGCCTTCGATGACCGGGAAGCCGTTGACGTACACGGAGCCGAGCGCCGCGTAGATGGCGGGCCAGGCCGGGCCGACCAGCGCGTCGGGGGCGATGCGCGAGGCCTTGAGGTTCTGCGGCAGGGTGCCGGCGGTGGCGGCCTCGTGGTCGAATCCGAGGTTGGCGGACAGGGTGTAGGTGGCGTGCGCCTCGCCGAACGGACGGGCGGCCTTGTCGGCGCTCTTCTCGATGACCGGCATGGCGGTCAGCTCGTCGCCGGTGATGGCGGTGTTGCCGATGCCGGCGGTGGCGGCGAGCATCGCGTAGACGTGCTCGGGCAGGCGGTCGCGGTCCACGACCGGGAACAGGCCGGACTCGGCGCCGTTGACGACCAGCGGGATGACGATGTCGCGCACGGCGTGCTTGGACAGGCCGCCGTCCGGATCGTTGTCCCAGTAGGTGTCCAGATGGATGTCCAGATCGAACAGCTCGCCGTCCTCGCCGGTGCCGACGTGGCGGATCTCGTAGTTCGCGTCGCCGTTGACGGTGCCGTAGGCGGGGTTGGCCATCAGGTGGCCGACCCAGGAGATGTTCGGGCAGCTGCGGATGAACGCCTCGGCGTCCGCGCAGGCGCCCAGCTCGGCGAAGGCCTCGGTGGTCTCGCCGTTGTTGGCCTCCTTGACGCGCTCCACGGCGGCGTGCTCGAAGCGGCCGAGGATGTCGGCGATCGGCTCGTCCATCGTGGTGATGCCGGCCACGGAGATCGGGCCGGGGATGATGCGCACGGAATCGGCGGAGTAGCGGGCGTCCTCGGACTGCCACAGCTGATCCTGGCCCCACCAGCGCAGCAGGTCGTTGTCGATGACCGGCACGAACGGCATCGGCTTGGGGAATTCACGCACCAGGGTCGGGAACCAGGCCACGTCGGCGGCGGTCACCTTCAGCTCGGCGGCCTGCGGATAGGCGGCGCGCAGCTTGGCGATGGCGGCCTGCGGGTCGGATTCCACGGCGGCGCGGTCGGCGAACAGCGAATCCAGCTCGCCGGACTCCTGCGAGCAGACGCGGGCCTCGATGCGCTGCAGCAAGTGCAGGAAGCGCTCGGCGTAGGTCCAGTCGGCCCACGGGAACGACAGCTCGGCGAAGCGCTCGGCCCACTCGAGGTAGGTCATATCCTTGAGGTCGCCGAAGTACGGCTTGGCGGTGGTGTTCAGGGCCTCGATGATCTCGCCGCGGCGGGCGTCCAGCTCCTCCGGGTGCTTCATGACGCGCACCAGCAGGCGGCCGCAGCGGGCGGAGGAGTTCTCCAGCTCGTAGATGTCGGCATGCAGATGGCTCAGACCGGAGGTCACGCCGCCGACGGCTTTGCCGGACGGCACCCACTTCTCGCCGCGCGGCGCGAACGGGTCCGGGTCCGGGGTGAAGTCGGTGATGCCCGGGGTCTCGACCAGCATCTTCTTGACCTGCGGGCTGGTGTGGGCCTCCTTGGCGGTCATGGCCGCCGTGCCGACCAGCACGCCGTCCACCGGCATGTCGGGCATGTCGTAGGCGCGCGCCCACTGGCCGGAGATGTAGTCCGCGGCGCGTTCCGGGGTGCCGATGCCGCCGCCGGCCACCAGCACCAGGTTCTGGCAGGCGCGCACGTCGGCGTAGGTGTTGAGCAGCAGGTCGTCCAGCGACTCCCAGGAGTGGTGGCCGCCGGCCACGCCGCCCTCGACCTCCACGATGATCGTGGTCGGGGCCACGGCCTTGGCGATGCGCACCACCTGACGGATCTGGTCCACGGTGCCCGGCTTGAAGGCCACATACGGGATGCCGTCGGCGTTCAACGAGGCGACCAGCGCCTTGGCCTCATCAAGCTCGGGGATGCCGGCGGAGACGACGACGCCGTCGATCGGGGTGCCCGAAGCGCGCTTCTTCGGCACGATGCGCTGGGAGCCGAACTGCAGGTTCCACAGGTAACGGTCCATGAACATGGCGTTGAATTCAACGGTGCGACCCTCTTCGAGCTGTTCCTCAAGCTTGGCCACGTTGCGGTCGAACACGTCGGCGGTCACCTGGCCGCCGCCGCCGATCTCCGCCCAGTAGCCGGCGTTCGCGGCCGCGGCCACGATCTCCGGGTCCACGGTGGTCGGCGTCATGCCGGCAAGCAGCACCGGCGCCTTGCCGGTCAGCTCGCTGAACTTGGTACGAATCTTGTCTCCGGCGGGCGTGTGGATGACGCTCGGGGCGAAATCCTTCCAGTTCTGGGTGCGCTCCGGGTCGCCGTCCAGCGTGGCCAGCGCGGCGCGTTCGGTGCCGGTGGTGGCCTCAACGATGCCGACGCCGGTGCCCTGCACGTTGGCGGAGATCAGCTTGCCGGCGGTCGCGCCGGGGCCCATATCCACCACCCACAGCTTGGTCGGGTCGGTGGCGTCGATCAAGTCGTGGACGCGGGCGGCCCAGTCCACATGGTTGACCAGCACCTCGTCGGCGAGCGCGCGGGCACGGTCGCCGTCCAGGCCGCAGGCCTGCGCCCAGGCCACGGTCTGCTCGACCGCGTCGGCCATCAGCGGGGAGTGGAACGGCAGGGTGACCTCAAGGTATTCGAGCACCGGGTTGAACACCGAGCCGCCGCGGACCTTCTCCTCGCGCAGCTTGGCCTGGTGCTTGTGCTCCTTCTCGGCTTCGGTGACGAACGACGCCAGATCCTCCGGATAGCCGGAGAGCACCTGGTTGTCGGCGGCGTTGGTGACGGCGATGGAGATCGGGCCTCGCGGCATGGCGACGCGCTCGATCAGCGCCTCGACCTGCTTGACGGTGGCACCCTTGACCGACAGCATCGGGGTGGCCTCGCCGACCTTGGCGTTCAGCGCGATGAGCTTGGTCTGGCGGGCGCCGGCCACGCCGATGAGCTGGGCGATGGCCAGGATCTCGTCGATCTGCTCGGCGGCGGCCTCAATCGAACCGGCGGCCATGGCGGCCTGCACCATGTGCACGGCGAGCACGCCCTGGGAGTGGCCGAGCACGGCGGCGGGCTTGGCGGCGGCCGGGTCATAGCCCAGGCCGGCCATGTCCAGCAGCGCGCCCAGCTGCGCCAGCGCGATGCCGGGCACGGAGGCCGCGGCGTCGGCGGCGGGGCCGAGCTTGGCCGGATTCGCGTCGAAGCCGAACAGGTCCACCGGGCGGCCGTTGGCGGCCAGCAGGTCGGCGCTCACCGGGGTGAGCAGCCGATTGGCGGCGGCCATATGCTCCTTGAGCGACGCCTCCAGCATCGGGTCGGTGGTCTGGTCGGCCAAGGCAACAGTCCACGGCGTGGACTGCCCGCCGAAGGCGAGCGCGTGGGGCTCGGCCGCCAGACGGTTGAGGAAGAACATGGTATCGGTCATTGCTGTTCCTTTTCTTCTGTTTGGTTCAAGTCTGTTCGGGTCGTCGGTCACAGCGGCTGGTTGCCGTGGTGCTTGGTGGTGCGGCGGACACGCTTCTTGCCGGCCAGCAGGCGCAGCGATTCGGCGATGGCCTCGCGGGTCTGTTCGGGGTCGATCATGGCGTCGATCTCGCCCATCTCCAGGGACAGGTTCGCGTTGACGGTGGTGGCCTCGTAGTCGTCGGCGAGCTTGGTGCGCAGCGCCTCGACGTCCTTGCCCATCTCCTTGGCCTTCTGCAGCTCCTTGCGGTGGATGATGTTGACGGCACCCTTCGCGCCGAGCACCGCGATCTGGCTGGACGGCCACGCGAAGTTCATGTCCGCGCCGATGGACTTGGAGCCCATGACGATGTACGCGCCGCCGAAGGCCTTGCGCAGGATGACGGTGACCATCGGCACCTGGGCGTTGGCGTAGGCGTAGATGACCTTGGCACCGCGGCGGATGATGCCCGCATGCTCCTGTTCGGCGCCCGGCTTGTAGCCCGGGGTGTCCACCAGGGTGATCACCGGCAGGTTGAACGCGTCGCACAGGCGCACGAACCGGGCCACCTTCTCGGAGGCGTCCACGTCGAGCACGCCGGCGTTCACGTTCGGCTGGTTGGCCACGATGCCGACCGGATGACCCTCCACGCAGGCCAGGCCGACGACCGCCGAGGGGGCGAAGAGCTCCTGCACCTGCACGAACTCGCCGTAGTCCACGATGCAGCGGATCACGTCGAGCACGTCGTAGGGCTGGCGGTCGTTCTCCGGCACGATTGTGCCGAGGCGCTCGGCCACGGCGCGGTCGCCGCGGGTGGCCGCGTAGGCGAAGGTCGGCGGGTTGCTGTCCGAGCTGGACGGCAGGTAGGCGAGCACGGTGCGCGCGTAGTCGATGGCGTCGGCCTCGTCCTCGCCCAGGTAGTGGGCCACGCCGGAGGTGGCGTTGTGTACCAGGCCGCCGCCGAGGTCGTCCATGCTGATCGTCTCGCCGGTGGCGGCCTTGACCACGTCGGGTCCGGTGACGAACATGCTGGAGTTCTCACGGGTCATGATGATCAGGTCGGTCAGGGCCGGGCAGTAGACGGCGCCGCCGGCGCAGGGGCCGAGGATGATCGAGATCTGGGGGATGAAGCCGCTGGCCTCGCAGGTCTTGCGGAAGATGCGGCCGTACTGGGTGAGCGCGGCCACCCCTTCCTGGATGCGGGCGCCGCCCGAGTCGATCAGGGCCACGACCGGCACCTTGAGCTCCAGGGCCATGTCCATCAGGTGGCAGATCTTCGCGCCCTCGGCCGCGCCGAGCGTGCCGCCCTGCACGGAGAAGTCCTGCGCGTATACGCCGACCTTGCGCCCATAGACCTCGCCGAAGCCGGTGATGACGGCCGAGCCGGCCTTGCCGCCGTTGATGTCGCCGCCGGCGAAGCGGCCGATCTCCTGGAAGGAGCCGGTGTCGAACAGCAGGTCCAGGCGTTCGCGCGCGGTGCGCTTGCCTTTGGCGTGCTGGCGTGTGCGGGCGTGCTCCTCGGCGTCACGTGCGAGCTCGGCCGCGCGCACGATGGCCGCGCGGATCGGCTGCTTGTCCGAGGCGACGCCGTTCTCCATGGCCTTGACGACGGCGGGGGCTGTCATGATATCGGTCACTTGGCCTCACCCTCCTCCTGCTCGGGCTTGGTCGCGCCGTTGATGTCGAGCGTGACCAGCGTCTCGCCGGCCTCCACGCCGGCGGCCGGCCCCACGAAGATCTTGGTGACGGTGCCCGCCACCGGCGAGTACACGTAGTTCTCCATCTTCATCGATTCGAGCACCACCAGCAGGTCGCCCTTGGACACCTGCTGGCCCTCCGCCACGTTGATGCGCGTGACGACGGCCTGCATCGGCGAGGCGATGACGCCGGACTGCCCCTCGTCGGCCGCGGCCTTGGCGGCCACGTTGTGCAGGCCCTGGCCGCGCAGCGGCTGGGTCGGCAGTTTGGCGCCGCGGGCGCGGGCGGAACCGGTCAGGTTGTCGACGATGTCCTGCGGCACGGTGAGCGTGACGCGGCGGTTGTCGATCTCGATGACGAAGGACTCGGTGGCGGTCTTCGGCGTCTCCGCGGCTCCCGCGCTCAGCGAGGCGGGCTGGCCGGCGCTCAGCGAGCCGGGTTCGCGGTTCAGGTAGGTGCGTTCGAGCCACTTGGTGGAGATGTCGAAGGCGTGGCCGTTCTCGGCAGTGAAGTCCGGATCGTTGAAAATCTGTTCGAACAGGCTGGCCGGGGTGGGCACGCCCTCGATGACCAGCTCGCCCAGCGCGCGGCGCACGCGCGCCACGGCGGCGGCGCGGTCCTGCGCGGTGACGATGAGCTTGCCCATCATCGAGTCGAACTTCGGGGAGACGGTGTCGCCCTCCTTGACGCCGGAGTCGATGCGGATGCCGGCGCCGGACGGCCAGGCGATCCGAGTCAGCGTGCCCGAGCTCGGGGTCAGGTTGGTGGCCGGGTCCTCGCAGGTGATGCGCAGCTCGAAGCTGTGGCCGCGCGGTTCGGGGGCTGGGGTCAGCTCGCCGCCTTCGGCGATGGTGATCTGCTCGCGCACCAGGTCCAGCCCGCACACCTCCTCGCTGACCGTGTGCTCGACCTGCAGACGCGGGTTGACCTCCAGGAAGTACACCTTGTTCTGCGGGGTGACCATGAACTCGCAGGTGCCCAGGCCCACGTAGTCGACCGCCTGGAACAGGTTGCCGGAATACTGGGTGAGCTGGCGGATCACGGACTCGTCCAGGAACGGCGCCGGCGCCTCCTCGATGAGCTTCTGGTTGCGGCGCTGCACCGTGCAGTCGCGCGTGGAGTACACGGTGAAGTTGCCGTGGCTGTCGCGGCCGCACTGGGTCTCCACGTGGCGGGCCTTGTCGATGAAGCGCTCGATGAAGTATTCCTTCAGGTCGCCGCCCTGCAGCGAATCGTGGTTCAGGTAGAAGCCGCGCAGCTCGTCGTCGTTATGCACGATCGTGATGCCATGGCCGCCACCGCCGTCGGTGCGCTTCATCATGATCGGGAAGCCGTGCGTGTGCGCGAAGTCGAACAGCGCGTGGATGTCGGTGGCCGATTCGGACAGGCCCGGAACCGGCGGTACCTTGGCACGGGTGGCCACGCGGCGGGCGGTGATCTTGTCGCCCAGGTCAGTCAGGGCCTTCGGGGAGGGGCCGATCCAGACCGCGCCGGCCGCGGCGACCTTCTCGGCGAAGGAGGCGACTTCGGAGAGGAACCCGTACCCCGGATGCACGGCATCGGCGCCGGACCGCCGGAGGATCTCCAGCATGAGCTCCTCGTTGAGGTAGGTGTCCTTGTAGGTGTCACCCGAGAGCAGGTACGCCTCGTCGGCCATGCTCACATACTGCGATTCACGGTCCTGTTCGGCGTAGACGGCCACGCTCGCGATGCCCATCTCCTTGAGGGTGCGCACCACCCGCAGGGCGATCTCGCCGCGATTGGCGACCAACACTTTTTCGATACGTTTGCCCATAATATCCAAACTTATGCCGGTGCGGCCCCGCGCGGTCAGCCAGGAATCTACAAAACATCGCGTCCGCTTTTGTACGGTTCCACAAACGCCGCCGTAACCTACGGGCGCGTATCCCCCGGTACAACGCCGCATCCGCTTTTTTGTGGGCTCCCACAGCGCCCCACACCGGACACCCGTCCCTACAATGGCGGCATCACAGCCCTTCCCCACCGGTCCGATGGCCATCGGCCGCATGCGCCGCGGAGGGCACGACCCATTATGGAATGGAGGTTCCCATGTCCAACCGCATCACCGCAATCGCCCGCACCACGGCCGCCCACGCCAAGCCCGTGGCCCTGCCGGTGCTGTTCTCCGTACTGATGTGGGCATCGGCCGCCGCCGGCGCCGTGCCGATCCCGGGCACCCCGGTGCCGATCACGCTGCAGACCTTCGTGGTCATGCTGGCCGGTCTGATGCTCACCCCGGCCCAGGCCGCCGCATCCGTGTGTCTGTACCTGGGCGCCGGCGCGGCCGGTCTGCCGGTGTTCGCCGGCGGCATGGCCACCGCCTCCCTGGTCAGCCCGTCCGGCGGCTTCCTGATTGGATTCCTGCCCGGCGTGGTGGTGACCGCACTGCTCAAGGGCGCTGCCAAGGGCCGGCTGACCGCGCTGCGCTACTTCGCCGCCTGCCTGGCCGGCTGCGTTGTGGTGGTCTACGCGTTCGGCATCACGATGCAGTCGGTGATGACCGGCGTGCCGTTCACCGCCGTGGCCCTGGCCTCCGCCGGTTTCATCATCGGCGATCTGGTCAAGGCCGCCGTCGCCGCGTTGGCCGCCGCAGGCATCAGCCGCCTGTAGGACCGCTTCGGTTCAGAGCACGCCGACGTCGCCGGTGGTGACCGTATGGTCGTCACCGGCGACGTCGCGTATCGCCAGCGATGCGTCGGGGTTCAGCCGCAGCGCGGTACCCCGGACCGCGCCGCCGTCGACCAGTCGCGCCTCCACCGGTCGCCCCAACGTCCAGCACAGCGGTTCCATCTCATCACGCAACGCGGCAGCGTATCCCGTCGGATCCACCATGAACGCCCGCAGACGATCACGCAACGCCGCCGTCATACGGCCGGCAATCAGGTCGCGCAGCCGCATCGGATCAGGCAATGGCGCACGATGCAGCTGCAGCGAGGTCGACAGTTCGGTCGGCAGACGGTCGGCGGGAATCGCCAGATTCAGGCCGATACCGATGACCAGTCCGACCATCCGCCTGTCATCGGGAACCGACGGGCATGGTCGCGTCCCAGTCCCGGCAGCCGCATCTGACACGGCGGATGCCGCACCGCCGTGAGGCAGCACCAGTTCCAGCAGGATCCCGCCAAGCTTGTGGTCGTGCAGGAACACGTCGTTCGGCCATTTCAACCTGAGACTGCATACGCCCTGTCCGCCGGCGGCGCTGTGCGTGCCGGCGACGTCCGCGGAACCGTCCTGCGAGCAGTCCGGCGCATCCGGCGACGCGCCCGGCATGTCCGGCGATGCGTGCGTGCACGTCGCCCCCACCTGTGCGCAGACATCGTCGATGGCCTCCACCGCGGCCAGTCCGGCGATCATCTGCAGCCAGCCGTTGACGCGGGGGTCGGTCACCAGCGATTGCGGCAGCACCGTGGCGAACGACACCATCGACGACTCCCCCGGCAGGCTCACCCATTGCCGTCCGAGCCTGCCATGGCCGGCGGTCTGGCTATCGGCCACGACCACGGCGATGGGTGGCGCATCGTCGGCATCCGCAATCCCGTCGCCAAACACTCCCGCAGCGCCGGCGCACGCCGCGGCGACCTCGGCCCCTGCAACATCCGGACCCGCGGCATCAACCGGCGGCCATGCCCCGGCCAGCAGCCGGCGGGCCACCGTATTCGTCGAATCCACCTCGTCGAACCACAGCACCCGGTCGGCGGCGCGGCAGGTACGCGGCAGACGCCGCATTGTCTCAATATCGTTCCCGTTCATGGTTCCACCCTATCGCCACTGCCCTCCGCCCCACGCGCGCACGTCGAAGCCGGCAGACGTCGGTCTGGTCGGCATCGTCGGCGCTTCGACCCGCGCGGCACGCGTCGAAGCTTTTGCGAGGGTACGGCGGATCCGCACCCGGCAATCATCCGCGCATTGTACAATTGCCATCCATGACCGAGCCTTCCAGTGTGGATATGATGCATGCCGACGACGGCCGACACCTTGTATCCACAGCTGGGAGCGCTCACACCGATACTGCCGTCGCACCGCCCGCCGCGCGTGATACAGCCCCCCGCCGCACCCGGCTGGCCGGGCTTGCCGCCGGTGCCCGCTGGGGATTGGCGGGATTCGCCTGTCTGTGGATGGCGCTGTGCACGGCCGTGGGGCCGCTGTACTGGGTCGAGAGGTCGATCGCCGACTGGTCATGGGCCAACACCGCCTACTTCCTCATCTCCTTCGCCGCGTATCTGGGCATCGTGATCCTGCTGGTTCGCTGGGCCAGGAGCCGGCGGATTCTGCCGCCGCTGCCCGTCGCCACAAAACGACGGCTCGTGCATCTGGCCCTGACCGCGCCGATGCAAGCCGTGGCGCGTGCCGGCGACTGGTGCCGGCGGATGATCCTGCGCGGCACCGACCGCTGGTGGAAGCTGTTCCTGATCCTGTTCATCGGCTGGCTGTGGGTACCGACGACGCTGCTGAGCGCGTTCGGCGCCGATGTGCGGTCGCAGGCACGCGAGTTCAGCTGGGCGTGGAACCAGTGGTTGGGCGTGGACCAGCCGTACATCGGGTTCTTCTCGTTCGTGCCGATGGACATCTACCCGACCGCGCATTACCTGTGGCCGGAGGATCCGACGTATCTGACTGACCAGCACAACATCGTGCTCACCGTGTGCTACGGTGCCGCCACGGCCGTCTCCCGGTATCTCACCGGGTCGAACGACGCCGGGTTCGTGGCGCTGTCGGCGATCCAGTTCGTGTTCGCCGCGTTCTGCTGCTCGGCCACCGCCAACCGGTTCTTCAACCTGCCGTTCCTGCGGCCGGCCGACGGCGACGAACGCATCGACGCCCTGCGCGAAACGGGGCTGGCGCGACCGGCGGGCGCACTCCAACGGTTCGTAATCCTCCTGTTCTTCCTGGTCTGCCCGTTGGCGGTGTTCGCCACGATCTCGCTGACCAAGTCGCCGCTGTTCGCGTTCTCGTTCGTCTGGTGGTTCGGCGTGTGGTACGAGCTGCATATGACCCGTGGCGAGCTGATGCCGGACGGCAAGGCGCGGCGGCTGAACACCCGATCCTGGATGGCGTTCGCCGCGGCGTCCTGCGTGATGCTGATCTCCGCCAAGTACGCCTGGTACATCATCGTGCTGCAGATCCTGCTGGCGCTGATCGTCGACCGCCGCCGCTGGCATGTCTATGTGACCGCGCTGCTGCTGCCGACCGTGCTGATTCACGGCGGCGTGGTGCTGATGATCCAATCCGGCCTGATCATCAACGGCGATCCGATCGAGAGCCGCGGCATCCAGCTCCAGCAGATCGCGCGCGTGGCCAAGCTCAACCCCGAAGGCATACCGGATTCCGCCGCGGAGTTGCTGGAGCCGATCTTCAACCTGGACCAGATGGCGGACGCATACCGTCAGGATGACGCCGACCCGGTCAAGTCCTCCGGCATCCAGTCCAAGAAGGTCAGCTATAAGTGGCGCACGGTGACCGAGGAGGACATGGCGCAGTTCAACACCGCGTGGGCCCAGATCGTGGCCGCAAACCCGGTGATCGCGCTCGACGCGTTGCTGGCCAAGTGCTACGGCTATTTCGATGCGACCGCCAGCCCGTACACCTCGATGGACTACTACGTGGACAGCATCTACGTGCAGAACCAGACCGAGTGGATCAAGGACTGGTGCCACGACTGGCGGGCGTCGGTCGCCCAGTTCGCGCGGGATTGGGGCGCCGTGCCGGTGCTCGGATGGCTGACGCACGGCAATCTGTATGTGTCGTTGACGCTGCTGATCGGAGCGGCCGAAGTGGTGCTGCGGCGCTGGCGCACGCTCGCCTGGCATATTCCCCTGGCGTTGCTGATGGGGGTCATGATCACCGCGCCGGCCAACAACTTCGAGCGGCATATGCTGCCCGTGGCGTTCTGCTTCGGATTCCTGTGCCTGACGTTCTGGCGGGAGTCCCTGGCGTCGCGCCACACGGCGGACGGCATGCCGCCGAATTTCCCAAATCCGGATACAGTGGAAGCATGACTCCTTCCGTCTGGCCGTTATCACAGCATCGCCGTTCGTCCGAGCGCCATCAGGGCGCCTCGGACGATATGCTGGCACTGCTGCGAAGCGGGGAGGGCGACACCCTCGACGCGCGCGTGGAATCGGTGGCGTTCGAATGTCTGGCGGATGGTCTGGCCGACGACCGCGTCATGTCATTGCTGCGCGTGCTGGGATGGCGGGACGATTTCACCTGCTTCACCGTGGCCGGTACGCCGGCCAAGGGTATCGGCGATTCCTCCCGGCTGATCCGTGAGGCCATCCGCAATCTCGGCGGGAGCAACTGCATCATCGGCGTACGCGGCACCTGGTGCGTGGCCTTGGTGGAGATGCAGAGCGCGGTCACGCCGGAGGTGGCCTGCACCGCCATGGCCGACGCGTTCCACGCGCAGCTGCCGTTGTGCCTGGGGCCGGTGCGCCACCGGGTGGAGGGGGCGCAGCGCAGCGTGCGCAGCGTGCTGGCGGCGCTGGCGGCGGCCGCCGCGGTGCCCGCGCTGCCGCGGCCGATGAGGGCCGACGACGTGTTGCCCGAGCGGGCGTTGCTGGGCGACGAGGACGCGCGCAACGAGTTGGTGAACGAGGTCTACCGTTCCCTGCGGGGGGACAATGCCGACGACCCCACACTGACCACGGTCTCGACCTTCCTGAAATCCGGCAATTCGCTTGAGACCACGGCTAAGGAGCTGAACGTGCACCCCAACACGGTACGGTACCGGCTCAAGCGGGCCGCCGAAACCACCGGCTGGGACGCCACCGACCCGCGCGAGGGCTACGTACTGCAGACCGCCATCGCGTTGGGCCTGATGAAGGACGCCGCCCAGAGCTGAACGACGGCCGTACGGCTCCCGGACGCCCCGGATATGACAAACCCCCGCGATCCGCCGAAGCGGATGCGGGGGTTCATCGATCCCTCAGCAGGGATGTCCGATGAATCAGACCAGCGACATCGGGTCGACCGGGACACCCGGGGCCATCGTGGAGGTGATCGTCACCTTCGTGATGTAACGGCCCTTGACGGTGGACGGCTTCAGACGCTTGACCTCTTCGGCCACGGCCTTGAAGTTCTCGACCAGGGCGTTCTCATCGAACGAGAGCTTGCCGATCAGGAAGCTCAGGTTGCCGTGACGGTCGACACGGAACTCGATCTTGCCGCCCTTGATGTCGGCGACGGCCTTGGCCACATCCATGGTCACGGTGCCGGTCTTCGGGTTCGGCATCAGGCCACGCGGACCGAGCACACGGCCCAGACGGCCGACCTTGCCCATCATGTCCGGGGTGGCGACCACGGCGTCGAAGTCGAGGAAACCGCCGGCCACCTTCTCGATGAGCTCGTCATCGCCGACGATGTCGGCGCCGGCCTCGGTGGCCTCGGTGGCCTTCGGGCCGCGGGCGAACACCAGGACCTTGGCGGTCTTACCGGTGCCGTGGGGCAGGTTGACGGTGCCGCGGACCAGCTGGTCGGCCTTGCGCGGGTCAACGTTCAGACGCAGCACAGCCTCGACCGTCTGGTCGAACTTGTACGACGGCATGCTCTTGAGCAGAGCGATAGCCTCGGCGCCGGTGTACAGGTTGTTGCGATCGATCTTCTCGGCCGCTTCGCGGTACTTCTTGGAATGCTTAGCCATCTGTCCTTCTCCTCTCAGTCGGTCACCGTGATGCCCATGGAACGGGCGGTACCCTCGATGATCTTCATGCCGGCCTCGACGTCGCGAGCGGACAGATCAGGCATCTTGGTCTCCGCGATCTCGCGGATCTGAGCCTTGGTGACGGAGCCGACCTTGTGGGTCAGCGGGTTCTCGGTGCCCTTCTGGATACCGGCGGCCTGCTTGAGCAGCGCCGCGGCCGGCGGGGTCTTGAGAACGAAGGTGAAGGAGCGATCCTCATAGACGGTGATCTCAACCGGGACGATCTGGCCCATCTTGTCCTGCGTGGCCGCGTTGTAGGCCTTGCAGAAGTCCATGATGTTGACGCCGTGCGAGCCCAGGGCCGGGCCGAGCGGCGGGGCCGGGTTGGCCTTGCCGGCCTGAATCTCGAGCTTGATCAGCGCTGAGACCTTCTTCTTGGGAGCCATAAATGGTTCTTCTTTCTGTGAAGCGGTGCAAACGGCAACGGCCTCATGGCCGCTTCCTCCCGCAACGGGTATTGCTGTGCTGTGCTAGCGGGTCTCCCCTCCAGACACAAGCTTTCCCATTATGCCGCCCCTGCCGGACATTCTCTCCGGAATATACGCAAAAAGACCCCGCCGTGAGGCGGGGTCCTGAAACGATTGGTGGTCGGCGCCGATCAGTTGAGCTTCTCGACCTGGTCGAAGCCCAGCTCGACCGGCGTATCGCGCCCGAAGATGGACACGAGCACGGTGAGCTTCTGCGTGGTCGGCTCCACGTCGGACACCACGGCGGCCATGGTGGCGAACGGGCCGTCGGTGACGGTGACCTGGTCGCCCACGACATACGAGACCTCGACCGTGCGCTTCTTGGCGGCGGCGGGCTTGTCGCCAGCCTTCTTCAGCGCCTCGGAGGCGATCATCGGGGCCATCATCGCCACGACTTCCTTGCGGCTCAGCGGCGCCGGATCCTTGGTCGGTCCGACGAAGCCGGTCACGCCCTCGGTCTCGCGCACGATGCGGCGGGCGTCCTCATCCGGCCACATGCGAATCAGCACGTATCCGGGCACACGCACACGGGTGATGACCTTCTTGCCCTTGTCGGTGTGCTTCTCGACCTCCTCCATCGGCACCTCGACCTGGAAAATCTTGTCCTCCAGCCCGAAGCTGGCCACGCGGGACTCCACATTGGTCTTCACGCGCTTCTCATAGCCGGAGTAGGTATGCAGCACATACCACTTGCCTTCCAGCGTGCGCAGGCTCTTGGAGAACTCCTCAACGGCCTTGACACCGGGGTCAAGCTCCTCGTCGGCGGATTCGCCGGCGTCCTCGGCGGCCTCCTCAACGGGTGCCGCTTCCACGGGCTGCGGCTCGGCGTCCTCGGCCGGCTCCTCGCCGGTTTTGGGAACGTCGGGCAGCTCGTCGAGATTGTCGAGATTCACTTCGTCAGTCATGCATTCACCTTCAGATCGGGATCAATCAGCCGAACATCCACAGCATGAGCTTGCCCAGGCCGAGATCCATACCGGTCACGATTGCCATCAGGAAGAGCACGAACACCAGCACGGCCAGAGCCCAGAAGAACAGCTCCTTGCTGGTCGGGGTCACCACCTTGCGCATCTCATCGACGATCTGCTTGATGAACATGCCGATGCGCATGAAGACATTCGGCTTCTTGGCTTGCGCGCTGATGCTTTTCTTCGCCATATCCGTCCTTCGTCTTCGGCTTGCAGTGGAAAAAACTTGGCAGGGACGGCGGGACTCGAACCCACAACCTACGGTTTTGGAGACCGTTGCGCTACCAATTGCGCCACATCCCTAGGTGAACTCTGCCCATAGTAGCAAATACCTGCCGACCAGCGGGCAAAACCGCCAAAACGCAATAATAGCGGTTCCCGTCGATTTCGTCCACCCACCGGTGTTCGCTCGCCGATAAACCGCTATTTTCCGCCGTTTGCTCCGGTGTGTCCTCTCAGCCTACCCAGGCCTGGAACCGGCGCATGCCTTCGGCCAGCTGGTCGTCCGCCAACGCGTAGGAGAAGCGCAGGTAGCCCGGGGCGCCGAACGCCTCGCCGGGCACCGCCGCCACATGAGCCTCGTCCAGCAGCATGGCGGCCAGTTCGGCCGAGCTCGTGGCCACCGAACCGTTGGCGCCGAGCGGCCGGTTCAGCAGGCCGGAGACGTCGGCGAAGGCGTAGAACGCGCCGGTCGGCGTCGGGCAATGCACGCCGTCGATGGCGTTCAATGCGGTCACGATGGCCTTGCGGCGCACGTCGAAGGCCTCACGCATGGCGTAGACGGCGTCCAGATCACCGCCCACGGCGGCGATGGCGGCGCGCTGCGGCACATTCGCCACATTGGAGGTCATATGCCCCTGCAGCTTGGCGGCGGCCTTGGCCACCGGCTCGGGGGCCACCAGCCAGCCGACGCGCCAGCCGGTCATGGCGTAGGTCTTGGCCACGCCGTTGAGCACGATCAGCTGGTCGCGCACCTCGGGCACCACCTGGCCGATATACGCGGTCCGGGCACCGTCATAGTTGAGGTGCTCGTAGATCTCGTCGGAGACCACCCACACATGGTGCTCCACGGCCCAGCGTCCGATCGCCTCGATGGTCTCACGGCTCCACACGGCGCCGGTCGGGTTCGACGGGGAGGTGACGATGATGGCGCGGGTCCGGGCGGTGCGGGCCGCCTCGATGGCGTCGATATCCGGCTCAAAGGAGCGGTCGGCGCCGGCGAACACCTCGACCGGTACGCCGCCGGCCAGTTTGACGGCCTCGGGGTAGCTGGTCCAGTACGGCGTGGGGATGATCACCTCGTCGCCGTCATTGAGCAGGATCTGGAACGCCTCGTAGACGGCCTGCTTGCCGCCGTTGGTCACCACCACCTGTTCGGGGGTCACCTCGTAGCCGGAGTCGCGCAGCATCTTGCGGGCGATGGCCTCGCGCAGCTCAGGCAGGCCCGGGGTCGGCGTGTACCGATGGTTGCGCGGGTCGCGGCACGCCTCGGCGGCGGCCTCGACCACGTAGTCCGGGGTCGGGAAGTTCGGCTCGCCGGCGCCGAAGCCGATGACGTCGACGCCCGCCGCCTTCATGGCCTTGGCCTTGGAATCCACGGCCAGCGTGGCGCTCGGCGCCACATTGTTGATACGATCGCTCAGGGTCTGCCAGTCTGCCATAGTCATGGCTCCCATGCTAGCCCCACGCGCAGAGAACCGCCGCTATACGAGCACCAGATTGTCGCGGTGGATCAGTGGATGCGCGTACGCCTCGCCGAGGAATCGCCGCAGCTGGTCCGTATTGCGCCCCAGCATCTGCGGAATCTCCTCGGAATCGTATCCGGACAATCCACGCGCCAGATGCGTGCCGTCCTCGGCGTCCACCCACACCGGGTCGCCGGCGGAGAACTCCCCGCGCGCCTCCAATGCGCCGGCCGCCAGTAGGCTGGCCCGTCCGCCGCGTACGGCGCGTGCGGCGCCGTCGTCGACCACGATCGTCCCTCGGGGTTCCGCCGCGAATCCGATCCACAGCCGACGCGAGGAGCCGCGGTCGTGCACCGGGGCGAAGACGGTGCCGACCGGGTCGCCCATCATCGCCGGCCCCGCGTTCGCGGCGCTGGTCAGCACGACGGGCACGCCGGAGACCGCGGCGATCCGCGCCGCCTCCAGCTTGGTGACCATGCCGCCGGTGCCGACGCCGGAGGTGCTGCCGCCCACGGTCACGTCCCGCAGGGTCGCGATCACGTCGGACACGTACCCGATGCGCCGCGCGTCCGGACGGCTGGGCGGCGCGGTGTACAGCGCGTCCACGTCGGTGAGCAGGACGAGCGCGTCGGCGCGCACGATGTTGGCCACCAGCGCGGAAAGGCGGTCGTTGTCGCCGAACCGGATCTCGTTGCTGGCCAGCGCGTCGTTCTCGTTGACGATCGGCACGACGCCGAGGTCCAGCAGCCGTTCGAGCGTGCGCCGGGCGTTGCGGTACTGCGCGGCGCGGATCGTGTCCTCCGCGGTGATGAGGATCTGGCCCACGCGGATGCCGTACCGCGCGAACGCGGTCTCGTAGCGCGCCATCAGCAGCCCCTGCCCCACCGAGGCGGCGGCCTGCTGGGTGGCCACGTCGCGCGGGCGTTCGCCGAAGCCGAGCGGGCCGAATCCGGCCGCGATGGCGCCCGAGGAGACCAGCACGATGCGCGCGCCCGACAACACGTTGGCCGCCACGGACGCCACCAGGGCCTCCAGCTTGGCGGCGTCCAGATGGCCGGACGGCCGCGTCAGCGAACTGGATCCGACCTTGACCACCATCGTCTGCGCCTGCGCGACGGACCGGCGTACCTGTGCCTGACTCGGTGTGGACACCATCACTCCTTAGCGTTGCTCACGCGGCTACTCGTCGATGTCCTCGACATCCTCGCCACGGCCGAACAGGCTCTGCTCGTCGTGGGGATCGTCGTTGACGCTCGGGTCGGCCCAGTGTCCGGCGGCGCGTTCGGCCATCATCGCCTCGCGCACGGCCTGGCGTGCGTCCATCATCTCGTGGTACTGGCGGCGGCGTTCGGCGTTCGTGCGGCGGCGGGTGCGGTTGTCGTTCTCCTCCAGACGCAGGTCCTTGCCGCGCGCGCCCAGCTGAGCGCCGTCGAGCATCTCCGCGCCGGCGGCGATGGTCGGGTCCCAGTCGAATGCCACGGCCCGGCTGCCGCGGCCGATGCGCACCTCGTCGCCCGGCTTGGCACCCTGCCGGCGCAGCTCGTCCTCCACGCCCAGCTTGGCCAGACGATCGGCCAGGTAGCCGACGGCCTCGTCGTTGTCGAAGTTCGTCTGCATCACCCAGCGTTCCGGCTTGGCGCCGCTGACCGTGTACCAGAAATCGCCGTTGGCGTCCTCCTGGCGTTCCACGGTGAAGTCGATGCCGGGGCCGGAGGCGTCCTGGCCGCGCCGGCGGCGGGCCGGCTGTTCCAGCGGCCTGATGACCACGCGCTCGGCCTCCTGCGCCTGTTCGCGTTCGGCGACCTGCTCGCGCATCCGCGCCACCATATCGGCCAGCGCGAAGTTCAGCTCCTTCAAGCCCGCATGCGAGGCCGTGGAGATCGGGAACACCTTCAGGCCCATCGCCTCGAACTCCGGGCGGACGAACTCGGCGAGCTCCTTGGCCTCCGGCACATCCACCTTGTTGAGGATGATGATGCGGGGGCGTTCCGGGATCGGGATCGCGCCCAGCGGCAGCTCCAGCTTGTCGGCGTATTCGGCCAGCTCGTGCTCAAGCGCCTCGTAGTCGGAGATCGGGTCGCGGTCCGGCTCCAGCGTGGCGCAGTCGATGACGTGGGCGATGATCTCGGTGCGCTCGATGTGGCGCAGGAACTCCAGGCCCAGGCCCTTGCCCTCGGAGGCGCCCGGGATCAGGCCGGGCACGTCCGCGATCGTGTAGCGGCGGTCGCCGGCCATGACCACGCCCAGGTTCGGCACCAGCGTGGTGAACGGGTAGTCCGCGATCTTCGGCTTGGCGGCGCTCACGGCGGCCACCAGGCTCGACTTGCCGGCGCTCGGGAACCCCACCAGCGCCACGTCGGCGATGGACTTGAGTTCCAGGATCACGTCGCGTTCCTCGCCCGGTTCGCCGAGCAGCGCGAAGCCCGGGGCGCGGCGCGTCTTGTTGGCCAGGGCGATGTTGCCCAGACCGCCGGCGCCGCCCGCCGCGGCCACGAACCGGTCGCCGTCGTGCCGCAGGTCGGCCAGTTGTTCGCCGGGCCTCTTCGGCGAGCCCTGGGCCCCGCGCGCCTCGAAGATCACCGTGCCCACCGGCACCGGCAGGATCAGATCATCCCCCTTGGACCCGTCCTTGTTATCCCCCATGCCCATCGTGCCGTTGCCCGCCGAGCGGTGCGGCATGAACCGGTAGTCCAACAGGCTGTTGGCGTTCTGGTCGGCCACGAAGACGACGGAACCGCCGTCGCCGCCATTGCCGCCGTTCGGGCCGGCCAACGGCTTGTACTTCTCACGGCGGATGCCGGCCGAACCGTTACCGCCGTCGCCGCCCTTGACATGGACGACCACACGATCCACAAAATCACTCATAGCTGCCTACCTTACCGTGTGCCCCTGCCCGCGGCCGAGGATACGAAAAACCGCATCCCGTGAACGCGGGATGCGGCCTCAAACGAAATAGCGCGCCTGGAATCTCAGGCGGACACCACGTCGACGACCTTGCGGTCACGACGCACGCCGAAGCGCACGTTGCCGTCGGTCAGGGCGAACAGGGTGTGATCCTTGCCCATGCCGACGTTCTGGCCCGGGTGGAAGTTGGTGCCACGCTGGCGAACGATGATGTTGCCGGCGATAACCGACTCGCCGCCGAACTTCTTGACGCCGAGGTACTGCGGGTTCGAGTCGCGACCGTTGCGCGAGCTGGAAGCGCCCTTCTTATGTGCCATGTCTGTTCCTTTCGGTTCTGACCTGTCAGCGGATCAGGCGATAGCCGTGATCTTGACGATGGTCTGCTGCTGACGATGGCCCTTGCGACGGGTGACGCCAGTCTTGTTCTTGTACTTCATGATGTTGATCTTCGGACCCTTGGCAGAGTCGTTGACCACTTCCGCCTTGACGGAGATCTTGGCGAGATCCTTGGCACCGAGGGTGACCTTGGCACCGTCAACCACGAGGGCGACCGGGAACTCCACGGTATCGCCGACCTTCGCATCGAGACGGTTCACCACGATGACGTCACCGACCTCGACCTTCTCCTGATGGCCACCGGCCTTCACAATCGCGTACATAATCCGTTCCTTGCTAGTTTTTTGGAAGCTGTTCTGTCCGGCACGGCAAAGCGTCTCAGCCAGACACCGACTATCTAATCTACACCGACCCATGTACGAGCGCAAGCAGACGAGTCGTGCGTGTCAACTCGACACGCCGTCACTCCTCCGTGCTGGCCGCCACGGCCGCCGCAGCGATCTGGGCGAGCTTGGCCTTGACGTCCGGCGAGGAGCCCTGCGGCATCTGCACCTGCGTGCCCTGGCCGTGCTTGTTCGTCTTGACGAACGGATCGCCGCCCTTCAGGGCGTACGGGTCGTCGAAGTCCGCGGACACGGTCGGCTCGTCGTGCAGGATGAAGCCGCGGCCCTTGCAGGTCGGGCACTCCTCCGAGAACGCCTCGACCAGACCCTGGCCGATGCGCTTGCGCGTCATCTGCACCAGGCCCAGCGAGGTGACCTCGGCCACCTGGTGCTTGGTGCGGTCGCGCGCCAGGCATTCGACCAGTCGGCGCAGCACCAGGTCGCGGTTCGCGGGCATGACCATATCCACGTAGTCGATCATGACCATGCCGCCGATATCACGCAGACGCAGCTGGCGGGCGATCTCCTCGGACGCCTCCAGGTTGCAGCGAGTGACCGTCTCCTCCAGGCTCTTGCCGCGGCCGATGAAGCGGCCGGTGTTCACGTCGATCGTGGTCATGGCCTCGGTGCGGTCGATGACGATCGAACCGCCCGAGGGCAGGTAGACCTGACGCTCCATGCCCTTGCGCAGCTGGGAGTCGATCTGCCACTTGTCGAACACGTCCTTGCCCTCGTGCTCGGCCGGATCCCACTTCTCCAGCTTGCCCTTCAGGTCGGGGGCCATCGTGTCCAGGTACTCCTCGATGCGGGCGTACACCTTGTCGCCCTCGACGATCATCTTGTCGAAGTCGTCGTTGAAGATGTCGCGCACCACGCGGATCGCCACATCCGGCTCGCCCTGCAGGAGCTTGGGGCGCTTGCCGTGCAGAAACTCGTCGCGCTTGGCGGTGATGCGCTCCCACTGGTGCACCAGCGTCTCCAGATCCTTGACGATCGCCTCCTCGGAGGCGCCCTCGGCGGCCGTGCGGATGATCACGCCCATATCCTTCGGCGCGATCTTGGAGACGATGCCCTTGAGCCGGCTGCGCTCACGCTCCGACAGCTTGCGGCTCACGCCGGTCATGCCGCCGGAGGGCACCAGCACCAGGAAGCGGCCCGCCAGCGTGACCTGCGAGGTCAGGCGCGCGCCCTTGTGGCCGATCGGATCCTTGGTGACCTGCACCAGCACCGGGTCGCCGGACTTGAACGCCAGCTCGATGCGGCGCGGCTGGCCCTCCAGACGGGTCGAGTCCCAGTTCACCTCGCCGGCGTACAGCACGCCGTTGCGGGCCTGGCCGATGTCCACGAACGCGGCCTCCATGCTCGGCAGCACGTTCTGCACGCGGCCGAGATAGATGTTGCCGACGGTCGCCACCTCCTGGATGTCGGAGACGTAATGCTCGACCAGCACGTTGTCCTCGATCACCGAGATCTGCGTATGACGCTCGCGCTCACGCACCACCATCAGGCGTTCCACGTTCTCGCGGCGGGCCAGGAAATCCTGCTCCATCAGCTGGTTCTGGCGGCTGCGCTCGCGGCGGTTGTCGCGGCGACGCTGCTTCTTGGCCTCCAGACGGGTCGAGCCCTCCACATCGGTGATCTCGTCGATGTACTGCTGCTTGCGCGAACGGCGGGTCAGCGGCTGCTCCTGCTCGTCCGAGGACTTGGCCCCGCGGCGACGGCGGCGACGGCGCGTGACGGTCTGCTCCTCGTCATCCTCATCCTCGCGGGAGGACTCACGGGGATGCTCCTCATGCTCCTCGCGCGACCGATCGTCGTTCGCACGATCCTCGCGGTTGCCGCCGCGCGAGCGGCGACGGCGACGGCGCGTCGTCCCCTCCTCCTCGTCGTCGGATTTGGCGGGGCGCTCCTCGTCGATCGGCAGATACGTGATCTCGTCGAGTTCGAGGTCCTCCTCGATCTGCTCGACCTCGGCCGCGGCGCGACGCTCCTGGGCGTTCAGACGGCGCGAACGGCGCGACGAACGCGTCGGATCCTCGTCGGCGGCATCGGCACCCTCCCGCTCCTCGGCACGCGGTTCCTCACGATCGCGGCGCGTATCGGGCTCCTCCTCGCGGCTGCGGGAACGACGCCGACGCGACAGGCGCGGCTCATCCTCCTCACGTTCCTCGGCCTCGTCGCGGCGCGCGTCACGCTCATCCTCGCGGTTGCGGGCGCGGCGCGAACGGGTGCGGCGGGAGGCGGGACGCTCGTCCTCGTCCTCTTCACGGTCGTCATCGTCACGCTCGACGGGGCGCGGGCGCAGCTCCGGCAGCACCGGCTCCTGGAACAGCAGCGACGTCATCGGACGCGGATGGCGACGCGACTCATGGCCCTCCGGCAACGACTCGACCGCGTCGAGCGCACGGGCGTCGCCGGACGGGTCGTCGAACGGCGACTGGAAGACGCGCTCGGTCCCGCGGCGCTCGGCAGTACCGGCGGCACGGCGCGAACGACGACGCGGCGCCACCTGCTCCTCCTCGTCATGGGACGGCGCAGGCTCCGGCTTGGACTCCTGGCGGCTCGGCAGATGCGGCTCCTCGAACAACGGCATCGAATGATCCTGCACCTGCAGCGCCACGGTGGCGCCGGCCGCACCCACCTCACGGGTGACGCGGCGTCCGCGACGGCGGCGCGGCGGGGTCGCCGGTTCGGACGGCGCTTCGGATGCCGATGTTTCCGACAATGACTGATCAACGGTTTCGTTCTCGTCGAAACCCTCACGGTTCGCTCTGGGCACAATGCTCCTCACGACGCGCTGCACCACGTCGCCTTAGTCCGGCCCGCCGCGGCTGTCACCCCACGCTCTCACCGTGGTCGCGCGCAATCGCGCACCGCACAGGCTCATCCTGCAAAAGTCTCTGCTGCTCGATGGCGGACACCGGCGCTCGCGGAACACTCACGCGAGGGGATCGACGCCATCTCCAGGCTTCGGTGGTGGTGTGCAGAACCACCATCCATAAGTATGACACACTTTTTGCCGACCGTTTACCCCGCATTGGTTTTCAGGCGCGTCGGCTCCCAATCCGACGCGCCTGATGCGATCAGCCGAGCCAGTCGCGCAGGATGCCGGCCATCAGCGTCAGGTCGCTTTCCGGCACCTGCTCGTCGTGCTTGTGCGCGAGCAGCGGGTCGCCGGCGCCCAGGTTGACGGCGGGGATGTCGAGCGCGGCGAAACGGGCCACATCGGTCCAGCCGAGCTTGGCCACCGGTTCGCGGCCGGTACGTTCCCGGACCAGGCCGACCAGCGACTGGGCCAGTGGATCGTCCAGGCCGGGGCGGGCGGACGGCGATTCGTCCTTCATCTCGATGCCGAAGCCCTCGAACACGCCGCCGGTGGCCGCATGCTCGCCGTTGTTCAGCTCCGCGCCTGCGTCCGCGCCCATCATCAGCGCCTTGGCCTGGCGGATGTCCTTGTCCGGGGCGAACCGGTAGTTCACGTGGATGCGGCACTCGTCCGGGATCACGTTCGTGCCGTTGCCGCCGGAGATCAGCGTGGCGTTCAGGCCCTCGCGGTACTCCAGACCGTCCACGGTGATGGACTGCGGCTCATAGGCGTTGAGACGTGCGAGCGCCTCGCCGGCCTTGTGGATGGCGTTCTCCCCCATCCACGCGCGTGCCGAATGCGCGGCCACGCCGTGAGACACCACGTCGAAGCGCATCGTGCCGTTGCAGCCGCCCTCGATGCCGCAGTTCGTCGGCTCGCCGATGATCGCGAAATCGCCCCGGATCCATTCGGGGTGTGCCTGAACCACCTTGCGCAGGCCGTTCTTCTCGGCCACAACCTCCTCATGGTCGTAGAACACGTAGGTCAGATCGACCTTCGGTTCGGTCAGTGTGGCCGCCAGATACAGCAGCGCCGCGTCGGAAGCCTTCATATCGGTGGCCCCGCGCCCCCACATCACACGCTCGTCCGGATGCGCGGCGGCGATCTCCCCGCGGATCGCCGGATCGCCGGGCTCCAGCCAGCGCGGCGGGAAGTTGTCGATCACCGGCACCGTATCCAGATGCCCGCACAGGATCACCCTGCGGTCGCGACCCAGATCGGTCGAGGCCACCAGCGTATCGCCGTGCCTGCGGACCGTCAGATGCGGCTGGCGGCGCAGGAACCGCTCCACCATGTCGGTCAACGGCCCCTCGTCGTCGCTCACCGAATACACGGCCATGATCTGCTCCATCAGCGCGGCCAACGCCTCTTCCATCGTGGCATCCGGCGCGAACCTGATCTCCGCCGGCGTCTCGATCGCCGCGGCCTGCATCATCTCATCACTCATGTCCCCCAGCCTACCCGCCCCCGTCCCGATAATCGACACGCCCGGATTATTACGGACTCTGCGACATCGTGACCGTGATACATGTCCCCAAAACGTTGATATTTCGCCAATGCTCCAACTCCTCCCACAGTCACGATGTCGCACGGTCCGAACAAGGCCGGGAGTGTCGTGCGGCGCGATGTGAGACGGGAACGGTGACGGCCGCACGCCGATGACACACTGGTAACCATATCCGAAACGCCACGCACGAGCGTGATCATGGCACAGGCAAGGAGACGATATGGGACTGCTGAACGCGTTGCAGGGATTCTGCGTCATCGGCATCGTGATCCTTGCCGGATACATCGCGGCCCGGCTGCGCATCGGCGGGTCGAGCGCGCAGATGGTGCTCAATCGTTTCAGCTTCTTCGTGTGCAGCCCCTGCCTGATGTTCGCCATCCTCTCCAAGGAGCCGATCTTCGACATCTTCCATTCGTCGATTGTGGTGGCGTTCGCCTCCGCCATGGCGGTGGGCGTGATCTTCCTGATCGTCAACCGCCTGCACTTCCATATGGATGCGGCGCACGCCACCATCGGTGCGTTGAACTCGCTGTATCTGAACTCCAACAACATCGGCCTGCCGATTGCCACCTACATCCTCGGCGATCCGGCGCTGGTGGCGCCGATCCTGGTCATGCAGCAGGCGCTGTTCACACCGATCGGGCTGACCGTGCTCGATATGGCCACCACCGGCCGCGTGTCGGCCAAGGAGGTGCTGAAGCAGCCCTTCCATCAGCCGATGCTCATCGCCTCGCTGCTCGGCATCGCGGTGTCGGTGGTCTCGGCGCAGACCGGCTGGTTCGTCATCCCCGATTTCCTCTACGACCCGATCGACATGATCGGCGACGCCGCGGTGCCGATGATCCTGATGGCGTTCGGCATGTCCCTGCACGGCACCAGGCCGATGCAGGACAGGACCGCGCGCCAAGCCACCGTCACCGTCACCGTGCTCAAGAACCTCGTCATGCCGCTGGTGGCGTTCCTGCTCTCCTACTTCGTAATGGGATTCCGCGGGCCGACGCTGTACGCCTGCGTGGTGCTCGCCGCCCTGCCGACCGGACAGAACGTGTACAACTACGCGGCGCGCTACAACGTCGGCACCACCTTCGCACGCGACGGCATCCTGCTGAGTACAATGACCAGCCCCGTCGTCATCGCCCTGGTCGCCGTGCTGCTGGGGTGACGGGCCCGCGCCTAGCCCGATCAGTCGTCGGCGCGGTAGTCGGTCAGGTTCAGGCTGGCGGCCACACGGTTGGAGGCGAACGCGCCCACCGACACCAGCGCGAAGCACAGCGCCACGCCGCCCACGAAGCTCAGGATCGTGGCCGGCTGCGTCATCGAGGCCGCGAACAGCGGGAACATGAGCAGCAGCGAGCAGCCGCCCGCCACCACAACCACGGTGGTCAGCGGCGTCAGCACCTCCTTGAACCGCGCACGGTTCAGCGTCTTCACGTCGGTGCCCTCCAACACCAGCATCCGGTATTCGGCCGCCTGGTCGTACACCGAGCCCGCCTGCATCACGCCGCAGCTGACCGCGGCCAGCACGGCGGCGAATCCCAGCGTCAGCAGACCGCCGGTGCCGATATCGCGCATCATCGTCACGCCCGGATCGTCGGCCGGTGGCACGGCACCGCCCGAGGTCCACGCGCTGGTCGACAGGTATCCGCAGATCGAGGTGATGCCGGCGACGAACACCGCCAACGCCACGCCGGAGACGTTGCGCCAGGCGCGCTTCGGGTTGTCGAGGATGCGGCGCATCGCGATCATCGTGGCGGCGTCCTTCGGATGACGGGCCTTGACGCGGGCGCGGGCGGCCACCACCCATGCACCCACCAGGTTCACCACCGCGAACACCAGGAAGAAGAACCCGATGACCACCGCGTAGATCATCGCATCGCCCAGACCGGTCAGCATGGTCGGGTTCGAGAACACCAGGTATGCGGCGGCCACCACGACCAGGAAAATCAGCACACGCCACTTGGCGGGCAGCGGCTCGGCGGCGCGGGACATCACGCCCAGCGGGGTGATCGCCACGCGGCGCAGCGTGATCAGCGCCGAGACCAACGCCAGCACGGTCACGCCCGCCACCACGGCCACCAGCGCGATCGACCCCACCCACAGCTGTTCGAACGTGAACCGCTGATTCTGGAAGTTCAGCAGCATGATCAACGGCATAATCGCAAAGTATCCGATGATGCCGATCAGCGAACCGACCAACGCCTGGCCGGCCGCGTCGAGCGCGGTCAGCCGCACCACCTGGCCGGTGGTGGCGCCCGCCAAACGCAACGCGGCCAGACGGGTGTCACGGCGGGAGGCCGCCAACCGCGCGGCCGAACCGGCGAGCGCGGCGAACGGCACGACCAGCAGGACGCAGGCGAAGATGGCCAGCACCACGTAGGTCGAGGCCATCTGCGTCATCTGGTCGTCCGCGAGCCGGCGGGAGAACGCCTCGTAGGTGCCGGGCGCGCAGGCGTCGGGACTGAATAGGCAGCCGATGGTATGGTCGGCGGAGGCGCGCCAGACGAAGCCGTGCAGGCCGCCGAGCACGGTCAGGAAGATCGCGGTGGCGGCGGCAAACGCGATGATGGCGAGCGCTGAGGTGTGCGCGGTCGTGTCGCTGCGGCCGGGGCGGTGGAACAGACGCCAGAGTGCGAAGGTACTCATCGGGCCACCTCGGTTCCCGCGGCCGGGGTTCGCCCCTGCCAGCTGGGGGCCGACACCACGCGTTCGTCATGCCCGCCGGCGGCGCCGGGCAGATCCGCCAGACGCCCGTCCTGCATGGTGATGGTGCGGTCGCAGAAGGCGGCGACGTTCGGGTCGTGCGTGACCACCACCACGGCGGCGCCGTTCGCGCGGCTCGCCTCCATTAGGATCGACATGACCTCGCGCCCGGTGGTCTGGTCGAGTGCACCAGTCGGTTCGTCGGCGAACACCACGGCCGGCTGCACGCACAGGGCGCGGGCGATGGCCACGCGCTGCATCTGTCCTCCGCTCATCTCCCCCGGACGCTGGCCTGCGAGCGCGCGCAAGCCGAGTCGTTCCAGCCACAGGATCGCCGCATCGGTGGCGCGGCGGTAATCCACGCCGCTCAGCATCATCGGCAACGCGATGTTCTCGACCGCCGGCAGTTCGGGCAGCAGCTGGCCGGACTGGAAGACGAAGCCGAAGGCGCTGCGGCGCAGCTTGGTGCGCGCCGCGTCCGGCATGGCGGTCAGGTTCGCGCCGCGGAAGGTCACGGTGCCCGCGGTCGGCCGGATGATGCCGGCCAGCGCGTGCAGCAGGGTGGATTTGCCGGAGCCCGAGGGGCCCATGACGGCGACCGATTCGCCCTCGCGCAGGGTGAAGTCGACATGGTTGAGCGCGAGCGTATGCACGGATGCGGGGCCTGTGCCGGCGGTGCCGTGGTCGGCGGCGGCGCGGACGTTGGCGGCGCCGTAGTCCATGACCAGGCCGGAGGCGTTCAGAATCGCGGAGGCGGGAACGCCGGACGCGTAGTCCGGTCGCATGGCGCCAGTCCGCTCGATATCGGGATTCGCGGTGAATGCTGTGGGGTTCTTGCTTCTCATACCTTGAGGCTACGGCCGCGGCCACGCGCACGGCATCGGGCCGACGGACGATTCCGCGCGACGGCGCCGGCCGGGCTCATCCTTGCGGATTAGGCGGTATCGCCGCAAGGGAGGAGTCAGTGCCGCTCACTCGCCGGTCAGGTGCCAGCTGGTGCGGTGCAGCGGGGTGGGGCCGAGTTCGGCGATGGCGCGGCGATGCGCGGCGGAACCGTACCCCTTGTTGCGGTCCCACTCATACGGGGCGTACCGCGGATTGCCGCGGGCGATGTCCACCATGAGCCTGTCCCTAGTGACTTTGGCGATGACGGCCGCCGCGGCGACCGTGGCGCAGTGGCGGTCGCCCTTGACCTGGGTGACGACGTGTGCCGGAACCGGCACATCCGGCGCGTCGAAGGTGTCGAGCGCTTTGGTGATGTAATCGTTGGGCCCGTCGAGAATCGCCCCGACCCGCATCGTCGCCGCGTCCTGGGCAGCAGACACGGCCCGCCCACCGCCGGCAGGCGACATAAGCCCCAGCTGCCGTTCCACGGCGTTGAGCGCGCGCAGGGCCGCGATGCCGAGTGCATGACTGATGCCCCACTCGTCGATCTCACTGTTGCTGGCCTGCCCGACCGCGCTCGCCGCACACCATGCCTGCAGCGGTTCGAACAGCGTTTCACGGCGTCGTTCCGTCAGCATCTTCGAATCGGCGACACCGTCCGGAACCGCCAGCTCCGGCAGGTCGCAGGCGCGTATCGCCGCGGCGCCGACCATCACCGGACCGGCCAGTGCACCGCGCCCGACCTCGTCGAACCCCACAATCAGGCCATACCCCTGTGCGGCCAGTTCCCGTTCCAACTCCAGCGTCGGACTCTCATGCACCATATCTCGCTCCCGCCATGGTAATAGTTGATGTCCACGATACCCGGATGGATCACAGTCCGACCGACTGCCTGCCCGGCACGTCGGCGAACACGTCGTGATGCGCGTCCAGCACGCCGATGCGCTGCAACGGCCAGTATGTGGCCAACGCCACGCCCTCGATGTCCTCCAACGGCACCAGACCGTTCTCCTCATCGTCCTGATGGTACCGAGAATCGGCGGAGTTGGAACGGTTGTCGCCCATGACGAACACATGTCCCTCCGTGACCTCCACACGGAACGGGAAACTGCTGGGAGAGACGCCCTCACGGATGTACGAGGATTCGTCGACGGCCACGCCGTTGATGGTCACGGGGCTGCCCTCGCCCGCGCATTCGACCACGTCGCCGGGCAGTCCGATCAGTCGTTTGATGAGCCTGTCCTTGCCGAAAACGCCGTTGCTTTGCTCGTTGCGCAGCCAGTTGGCCGGATCCTTGAACACCACGATGTCGCCGCGGTGCAGGTCCACGGCCTTGGGTGCCAGGGACAGGGTCAGCACGCGGTCGCCGGGCATGATGGTGTTCTCCATCGATCCGCTAGGGATGGCGTACATGCCGAATACGAACACGCGCAGCAGCAGGATGACCAGTACCGGTATGCCGCACCAGATCAGGGTGTCGCGCAAGCCCATGCCCGCGGTTTGACGCGCCGGTGCCTTATGTCGGGGCACGGGGGAGGGATCCACGCCGTGGTCGGCCACGACCATGGTGCGCAGGTCCCGTTCGTCATCGGGGTTGGGCGATGCTTGCATCCGCGTGTCCTCCTTGCGTCGGTGGTGCCGCCGGATGGCGGTGCCGCGTTCCATCATAGCGACTGGTCATATGAAACAACCCGGAGGCCTTGCGGCGCACCGGGTTGCATTCGCGTTTACGTTGTCGGCGTACGACTCAGGCCTTGGTGGCCTTGTTGTCGCGGCGCTCGACGATACGAGCGGCCTTGCCGCGCAGAGCGCGCAGGTAGTACAGCTTCGCACGACGCACGCGGCCGCGACGGACCAGCTTGATCGAGTCGATGGACGGGGAGTGCAGCGGGAAGCGGCGCTCCACACCGGTGCCGAAGCTGATCTTGCGCACGACGAAGGTCTCACGCACGCCAGCGCCCTGACGGGCGATCACCACGCCGGTGAAGGTCTGGATACGGGAGTTGTTGCCTTCCTTGATCTTGACGTTCACGTCAACGGTGTCACCGGGACGGAAGTCCGGGATCTCCTCGGCCGGCTTCATGTGCTTGGCGTCAAATGCCTCGATAGCATTCACCATGATGGTTTCCTCCAACGCTGCCGCATGTCAGCGCCTCGGTTCGGGGCGCGGCGTTCAGCCCGCCCGGGGTCGTCATTCCTTTGGGTCTGCCCGCGGGAAGCCTGCCAATCCGCCGGATGCCAAGCCTTGCGGCCGACCGGCTGGACCCTGGTGAGGAGAACGGTTCATGCGGCGACCAATCTCCCGGCACAGCGACTTTCCACTCTACCCGCTCACGCGGACACCATCGCTGGCAGAAACGACTTCACCCAGAATGCGTCATGCCGACGGCTGCGGTCGAGTGGGTCAGGATCGCGCGGCCATGAGCTGGGCGACCGCGGCCCGAATCGGCGCCTCGGCCTGCGCCGGATCGTCAATGTCCCGCACCGACTGTTCAATCGGGCACATGCCGGTGTTCGCACGGTTGCGGATCATCGGCACCAGTTCGTCATAAGCGGCCTCGACGTGATGGGCCTGCAGCATGGCCAGGCCCGCCTCACTCATCACATGGCCGTGCACGGCCACCGCGCCCAGTTGGATGTACAGCATGGCGGCTGCCTTGCCGATCACCCGGTCGGAGGCGGAGAATCCGTCGAGCCGTTGCCCCGCGGCCAGCCAAGCCAGCAGCGGTTTGACACCGCGGCCGGTACCGGTGAGAGTCTCGTCGCCACGGCAGGCGACACAGCCGAGCTCATCATGGGCGCTGAGTTCGCGTTGCGCGCGCAGCCAGTCATCGTTCATAGTCATTACATTGTTCTCCTTTACGTCTGTCTTACGACCGTCCGCCCACGGGGACGCCAGACGGACGGTCCCAATCGACACGACCGCACCCTTACGTTTGAAAGCCGCCCCGCCCGTGCATGCGACGGGCAGAAGCGGCTTTCAATCAATCAATCATCGGATGTAACGACAGGCGTCACTCCTTGGCGGCGCGGTGCTCGACCCAGAACATGATCAGCGGGATCAGGCCCCACTGCAGGATCAAACCGGGCAGACCGGCGAGCACACTCATCCAGATCGTGGCGACGGCCACCGTCGTGTTGCCGAGCACGCCCACGGCGAACAGGATCGCGGCGGCGCGCACCACGCGGCCTCCGACCTGCACCAGCAGCACCTTGGCGATGGTCGGCATGTTGGCGGTGCGCAGCAGGCCGGCGATCAGACCGTAGGCGGCCAGCTCGATCACCATGAACGGCAGCATCGCCAGCCCCGGCATACCGGACAGCGCGAAGCTGACCAGCGGCCCGAACGCACCGGCGATCGCACCGGCGTACGGGCCGGCCAACAGGCCGACGAGGATGATCGGCAGATGCATCGGCAGGAAGGCCTCACCCAGCCCGGTGCCCATGCCGGAGATCGCGCCGACGACGTGGAAGATCTGCGGGATCGCAACCGCGCCGACGATGGCCGCGAGCGTGGCGAGCGCCTGGACCTTGACGGACGGCAGTTCGCGCATGCGGCTGATGCTCATTGTTGTTGCCATATCTGTTTCCCTTCTATGCAAGCTCAATTCCGGACACGAATCAGGCGTCGAGGTCGATGAGACGGTAGTTGCGGTTGCCCAGGCCCATCTCGACGGCGTGTTCGACCGTGTGGATCGCGTGGCGCGACTCCATGCGCTCGATGAGCGGACCGTTGTTGTCGTCCGACAGGTACACCTGGTCCACGCAGGCCTGGTCCACGGCCACCGGGTCGAGCGAGGCGAGGATGCCGATGTCGTTCATCTGCGGGGCGTGCGGGTTGCCATCGCAGTCGCAATCGACCGAGAGGTTGTTCATCACGTTGATGAACAGCATGTTGCCGTGCAGCGCGTTGAACACACCGGTCGCGGCCTCGGCCATGGCCTCCAGGAAGGAGTCGTGGTCGCCGTCGAACGCGTTGGGCAGCGCCTCGTCCTGGCCGGAATGGATGCGCTCCTTGCCGTGCGAGGAGGCGATGCCGATCGAGATGTTCTTCAGGGCTCCGCCGAAGCCGCCCATCACATGGCCCTTGAAGTGGGAGAGGACCACGTAGTAGTCGTAGTTCGGGAAGTGCGAGCCCACGGTGTCGCTGGTCAGGCGCTTGCCGCCCTCGATCGGGATCTCGATCTCGCCCTCCTCATCCTGCAGGTCCACCGGGGCGATCTCCATGAAGCCGTGTTCCTTGATGGTCTCCCAATGCTTCGAGGATTCGTTGCGGGTGCCGGCGTATGCGGTGTTGCATTCGACGATCGTGCCGTCAAGACGCTGTACGAGGTCCTTGATCAGCGCCGGCTGCAGGTAGTGGGTGTTGCCGCCTTCGCCGGTACTCAGCTTGACAGCCACCTTGCCCTGCGGCTTGACGCCGAGCGCCTCGTAGGCCTTCATCAGTCCGGCGGGGCTGATGTCCCGGGTCATGTAGACCACCGATGCGGTGGGCGAGTCGGTCTGATAGGTCGTCACCATATGCTGCCTCCTTGCGATATTGGCTGTATATGCTCACGATACCGCCAGCGATATGACAATACGCCGGATGTGAACGCATCACCAATGCGGCGGCATACTGGATTCCATAGCTTCCAGGTATGGGAAGGCCCCCGCCCCCGCCGGGGGCGTGCCCAACCCTCCCCCCCCACACAGTGTTATTAGGGAAGCGGCGAACAGCCAGTGGGGACCGGTGGAACGGATAAGCCACAGGGTCGGCGC
>ERZ1090863.17-NODE-17-length-130839-cov-23.887050_pt1 | contig 130839 bp, 109 predicted proteins | sample MGYA00478480_ERZ1090863 | MGnify/ENA primary metagenome ERZ1090863 (study PRJEB33644, sample SAMEA5815746) | chicken gut metagenome | biome: Chicken; feature: Gastrointestinal Tract; material: Caecum | place: Ireland | collected 2019-01-01 | study: A study of...
TGTTGGGTGGTTGGGTTTTATCGGGTAACTTAAATTTGCCTTCACGGGGGTGGTTTAAAAAAAACAAAAAATATACGCCCCCCGGGGGGGTTTCCCCGCGGGGCTGCCCCCTTTCTTTATACAGAGAAAAGAAGAGCGTCATAAGTGGGATAGGGCAGTTCCTCATCCGGTATCTTGGCCTCTGCTTTATCTGCAGCCGCCCGCAGTTTTTCCATGGTAGGCAGCACGGTCTGACAGCAGTAGTCCGCGGATTCCTGCATGGAATCTTTCCTGCCGATTTCATCGATCTGATACTCCAGCTCCTCCAGAGAAGCGGAAATTTCCTCGTAGGATTTTCCTAGGAAGGCTGCCAGCTTTTCAGCCGAGGCAGTGGGCACGGAGGAAGCCAGGGCTTTCACGGACCGGGCCTGCTCGGACACGGAGGCGGCATAGCAGGCCACAGCCGGAAGAAAATCTTTGGTAAGCATTTCGCTTAAAGTTCTGGCCTCAATGCCGATGGTTTTCACATAGTTCTCCAGCAGGATCTCGTACCGGGACAGGATTTCCTCTCTGGTGAAAATATGATGCCTGGTGAAAAGGTTTACGTTTTTCTCCGCAATAAACTGGGGAAGGCATTCCGGGGTGGAGGCAAGATTGTACAGGCCTCTTTTTTTCGCCTCCGCTACCCATTCCTCGGTATAGCCGTTTCCGTTGAAAATCACCTTTTTATGCTTTTTGATAGCCCGCTTAATGAGCTCGTGGACGGCGTGCTCCATATCTTCCGGGGCGGTTCCCTTCAGTTCGTCCGCGAACTGGGACAAAGCTTCCGCCACGGCGGTATTCAGGATGATATTGGGGGTTGCCACCGAAGCGGAGGAACCCAGCATGCGGAATTCAAATTTATTCCCTGTAAAGGCAAAGGGCGAAGTCCGGTTCCGATCCGTGTTGTCCTTTACAAAATGGGGCAGCACATGAGCGCCGGTTTCCAGCTGAACACTCTGATGCTTGCCGAAATAGGCGTCCTCCTCGATGGATTTCAGCACCGCGGTGAGTTCATCTCCCAGAAAGATGGAGACAATGGCCGGCGGGGCCTCGTTCCCTCCCAGACGGTGGTCGTTTCCGGCGCTGGCGGCGGAAATACGCATCAGATCCGCATATTCGTCCACCGCTTTGATTACGGCCATGAGAAATACCAGAAACTGAATGTTCTGTTCCGGGGTTTTGCCGGGATCCAGCAGGTTTTCTCCCGTGTTGGTGGAGATGGACCAGTTGTTGTGCTTGCCGCTTCCGTTGATTCCCTCAAAGGGCTTCTCGTGGAGCAGGCATGCCAGGCCGTGTTTATCCGCCACTTTCTTCATGATCTCCATAGTGAGCTGATTGTGATCCACGGCCACGTTGGCGGTGTCAAAGATGGGCGCCAGCTCGTGCTGGGAAGGCGCCACCTCATTATGTTTGGTCTTGGCGGGAATTCCCAGTTTCCACAGCTCTTCATCCAGGTCGTGCATGTAGGCAGCAACCCTGGGCTTTAAAGCGCCGAAGTAATGGTCCTCCATCTCCTGGCCTCTGGGAGCGGAGGCGCCAAGAAGGGTTCTTCCCGTAAAGATCAGATCCCGGCGCTGCCGGTAAAGCTCCTTATCTACCAGAAAGTATTCCTGCTCCGGGCCGATGGTGGTAGATACATGGGTCACAGCGGTATTGCCGAGAATATGGAGAACCTTGACTGCTTCCTGGCTCAGGGCCTCCATAGAGCGCAGCAGAGGGGTCTTTTTATCCAGGGCTTCCCCGCCGTAGGAGCAGAAGGCTGTGGGAATGTAAAGAGTGCCGTCTTTAATAAAAGCCGGGGAAGTAGGATCCCATGCGGTATAGCCTCTGGCTTCAAAGGTAGCCCGCAGCCCCCCGGAGGGAAAACTGGAGGCGTCCGGTTCTCCTTTTACCAGTTCCTTTCCGGAAAAATCCATGATGACCTCACCGTTTTCCGTGGGAGTAATAAAGCTGTCGTGCTTTTCAGCGGTGAAGCCGGTCATAGGCTGGAACCAGTGGGTGAAATGGGTGGCGCCGTTTTCCACCGCCCACTCTTTCATGGCTACGGCTACGGAATTCGCCACCTCCAGTTCCAGGTGGGTGCCGTTCTCAATGGTTTTCTTCAGAGCTTTATAAATATCTTTGGGAAGCTTATTCCGCATGACCTTGTCATTAAATACCAGGCTCCCATATAAAGCAGGAATGTCTTTGTTCATAATTGTATGCTCCTTTCTCTTTTCGGCAAATGCGGTACTGCGTCCCGGCCCGGGTCAGCCGCCTGCCGGGCAGGACCGCGCAAAAAAAGCGCTCCGGACCTGTCGGATCCAAAGCGCCTTTGCTCTATGCACAGCAGTATATACTCGGAAAAACAGAAATGTCAACCCCCCATTTTTTCTTCCGGGATCCTTTGCGCAGCCTTCCCCGGGCGGATCATGACCTGTTTCTTCTAATTATATAGGGATTTTCGGTTATTGTGATATTTCACATGAAAAACCATGGAAGCCAAAATAAATTCGGCAATATAGAAAAATACAGAAATTAACACAAAATTCATCTTTACAGGTACAAAAATATGTATTATAGTAATCGCAACACCATTAGAAAGAGGGAATTCATATGAGTCAGATGGGCAGGACTGCTTCCGCGGGGCAGCCGCCGCTGTACCGTCCGCAATTCGAACACGATAACTGCGGAATCGGCGCGGTGGTAAATATTGATGGACGCAGGAATCACGCGGCAGTAGAGAACGCATTGAAAATTGTTGAAAATCTTGAACACAGAGCCGGCAAAGACGCCGAGGGCAAAACAGGGGACGGAGTAGGAATCCTTTTACAGATTTCCCACAAGTTCTTTTCCAAAACCTGTAATGCTCTCGGTATTTTTTTGGGAGAAGAGCGGGAGTACGGCGTCGGCATGTTCTTTTTTCCGCAGAATGAGCTGAAGCGGAATCAGGCCAGAAAAATGTTTGAAATCATTGTGGAAAAGGAGGGGATGGAGCTTCTGGGATGGCGTTCGGTTCCCATCGTCCCGGAGGTGCTGGGGCACAAAGCCAGGGAGTGCATGCCCTGCATTATGCAGGCCTTCATTAAAAAGCCGGCGGATGTGAAAAAAGGGCTGGATTTTGACCGGAAGCTTTACGTTGTGCGCAGAGTGTTTGAACAGAGCAACGACAATACGTATGTGGTGTCTCTGTCCAGCCGCACCATAGTCTACAAGGGAATGTTCCTGGTGGGCCAGCTGCGTACCTTTTTCACGGATCTGCAGGATCCGGAGTATGAGTCGGCCATAGCGGTGGTTCACTCCCGGTTCTCCACCAACACCAATCCCAGCTGGGAGAGAGCTCATCCCAACCGAATGATCGTTCACAACGGAGAGATCAACACCATCCGCGGCAATGCGGATAAAATGCTGGCCAGAGAGGAGACTATGTTCTCCCCGGTGCTGGCGGACGACATGGACAAGGTGCTGCCGGTGATCCATCCGGGCGGTTCTGATTCCGCCATGCTGGACAATACGCTGGAGTTTCTGGTCATGAGCGGCATGGAGCTTCCTCTGGCCATGATGATCCTGATCCCGGAACCATGGGCCAACAATGAAACTATTTCCCTGGAGGAGAGAGATTTCTATCAGTATTACGCCACCATGATGGAGCCCTGGGACGGACCCGCGGCTATTGTATTCTCCGACGGAGATCTTCTGGGGGCTGTGCTGGACCGGAATGGACTGCGGCCTTCCAGATACTATATCACAGACGACAACTGTATGATCCTGGCTTCGGAGGTGGGAGCGCTTCCCATGGCTCCGGAGCATGTGGTAAAGAAAGAGCGGCTGCATCCCGGAAAAATGCTGCTGGTGGACACCGTATCCGGCAGGCTCATTGAAGACGGGGAACTGAAAGAGAAATATGCCCTCCGCCAGCCTTACGGGGAGTGGCTGGACAGCAATCTGGTGCATCTGGCAGACCTGAAGATCCCCAATATCCGGATTGAGGAGTATACAGGGGAGCAGCGGGCCAGACTTCAGAAAGCATTCGGATATACCTATGAGGAATATCGGGAATCCATCCGCAACATGGCTCTGAATGGGTCGGAGGGGATCGCGTCCATGGGCGTGGATACACCCCTGGCGGTTTTGTCAAAAGAGCACCAGCCTCTTTTCAACTACTTTAAACAGCTGTTCGCCCAGGTGACTAACCCGCCCATCGACGCCATCCGGGAGGAGGTTGTAACCTCTACTTCCGTTTATCTGGGGAAGGATGGAAACCTGCTCACAGAGACTCCGGACAACTGCAAGGTATTGAAGATCAATGATCCCATTCTCACCAACACGGATATGCTGAAAATCAAGACCATGAAGGTGGACGGTTTCCGCGTGGCGGTTGTCCCCATTACCTATTATAAGAGCACGCCTCTGGAGCGGGCCATTGACCGGCTGTTTGTGGAGGTGGATAAAGCATACCGCCAGGGCGCCAATATTCTGGTGCTCTCCGACCGGGGCGTGGATGAGAACCATGTGCCTATGCCCTCCCTGCTGGCGGTTTCCGCAGTCCACCAGCATCTGGTCAAGACAAAGAAAAGGACTTCTCTGGCGATTATCCTGGAATCCGGAGAGCCCAGGGACGTCCATCATTTCGCGGCTCTTCTGGGATACGGCGCCAGCGCGGTCAATCCGTATCTGGCTCTTGACACCATCCATGAGCTTGTTGACAGCGGAATGCTGGAAAAGGATTACTACGCGGCGGTCAGCGATTATACCCACGCCGTTTTGAGCGGCATTGTAAAGATTGCCTCCAAGATGGGAATCTCCACCATCCAGTCCTATCAGGGCGCTCAGATTTTTGAGGCCATCGGCATTTCCCAGGAGGTCATCGACAAATATTTTACCGGTACTGTCAGCCGGGTGGGGGGCATTACCCTGGAGGATATCGCCCGGGATGTGGACCAGCGGCATTCGGAGGCCTTTGATCCCCTGGGACTCACCACAGATCTTACCCTGGACAGTTTGGGACGCCACAAGAGCCGCAGCCAGGGGGAGGAGCACCGGTACAATCCGGAGACCATCCATCTGCTGCAGGAGTCCACCCGCCGGGGGGATTACGAAATGTTCAAGGAGTACACCAGACTGGTAAACCAGGAGGAATCCGGCTATCTCAGAAGCCTTATGGATTTCAGCTATCCGGCAGAAGGAGTTCCCCTGGAGGAAGTGGAAAGCGTGGATTCCATCGTCCGTCGGTTTAAGACCGGTGCTATGTCCTACGGCTCTATTTCCCAGGAAGCCCACGAGACCCTGGCCATTGCCATGAACCATCTGCACGGGAAATCCAACACCGGAGAGGGCGGGGAAAGTGAGGAACGGCTGAAATCCCCGGAGCGCTGCTCCGCCATCAAGCAGGTGGCCTCCGGACGGTTCGGCGTTACCAGCGAATACCTGGTCAGCGCCAAAGAGATTCAGATTAAAATGGCCCAGGGGGCGAAACCGGGAGAGGGCGGACACCTTCCGGCCCGGAAAGTATATCCCTGGATCGCCAAAACCAGGCATTCCACCCCGGGGGTGTCCCTGATCTCCCCGCCGCCGCATCACGACATTTATTCTATTGAGGATCTGGCCCAGCTGATCTACGATCTGAAAAACGCCAATACAGGCGCGCGGATTTCCGTGAAGCTGGTATCAGAGGCGGGAGTCGGAACTGTAGCGGCCGGCGTAGCCAAAGCCGGCGCACAGGTTATCCTGATCTCCGGCTATGACGGCGGCACCGGCGCGGCGCCGAAAAGTTCCATCCACAACGCGGGGCTGCCCTGGGAGCTGGGACTGGCGGAAACCCATCAGACCCTGCTGATGAACGGCCTCAGAAACCGGGTGGTGCTGGAGACAGACGGAAAGCTTATGAGCGGCCGGGACGTGGTGACAGCCGCTCTGCTTGGAGCGGAGGAGTACGGCTTTGCCACAGCCCCCCTGGTGACCATGGGCTGCGTTATGATGCGCGTCTGCAACCTGGACACCTGCCCCATGGGCGTCGCCACCCAGAATCCGGAACTGCGGAAACGCTTCCGGGGCAAACCGGAATATGTGGAGAATTTCATGCGCTTTATCGCCATGGAGATGCGGGAATATATGGCAAAGCTGGGCTTTAGGACCATAGACGAAATGGTGGGCCGCAGCGATCTGCTGAAACGCAAAGAGCAGATTTCCCTGGAACACGGGAACCGGGTGGATCTGGACGCTATCTTGAGCAATCCTTACGCGGGGAAGGGCGGGCAGGTCACCTTCGACCCGGCGGCGGTCTATGATTTTAAACTGGAGCAGACCATGGATGAAAAAGTCCTTCTGCCCCAGATGCTTCCGGCTATGGAAAAAAGAGAACCCAAAAAGATTTCTGTCAGGATCAGCAATACAGACCGGACCTTCGGCACGATCCTGGGGGCGGAGATCACCAGAAGATTCGGGGATCACTCTCTGGCGGACGATACCTACACAGTCACCTGCACAGGAGCCGGGGGACAGAGTTTCGGGGCGTTTATTCCCAAAGGCCTGACGCTGGATCTCATCGGAGATTCCAATGATTATATCGGGAAAGGGCTGTCCGGCGGGAAAATTATCGTCCGGGCGCCGGAAGGGGTCCGCTTTAAACCAGAGGAAAACATTATCATCGGAAATGTGGCCTTTTACGGAGCCACCAGCGGGGAAGCCTATATCGCCGGGGTGGCCGGAGAGCGGTTCTGTGTCCGCAATTCGGGAGTCCGCGCGGTGGTAGAGGGCGTCGGCGAGCACGGATGCGAGTACATGACCGGGGGACGGGTGGTCGTCCTGGGAGGAACCGGCAAAAACTTTGCCGCGGGTATGAGCGGCGGCATCGCCTATGTGCTGGATGAGGAGAACCATCTCTACCGGAACCTGAATAAAGAGATGATCCGCATTGAAAAGGTGGATAATCCTTATGATAAACAGGAACTGAGGGAGATGCTGGAGAAGCATGTGGCAGCCACCCATTCGGAAAAAGGACGCCGGGTTCTGGAGCATTTTGAGGAATATGTGCCGAAATTCAAAAAAATCATCCCCAATGACTATAAGAGGATGCTGACCCTCTCAGCTAAGCTGGAGGAAAAGGGTTTGAGCAGCGAACAGGCACAGATCGAAGCATTTTATGAAAGTCTGAACAGGTAGGAGGAACTTTAAGATGGGAAAACCAACAGGATTTTTAGAGTATGAACGGCAGGACAGCTATTGCGAGCCGCCGTTAAAGAGAATACAGGATTTCCATGAGTTCCATACGCCCCTGCCCCTGGAAAAACAGAGGCTGCAGGGCGCCCGCTGCATGGCCTGCGGCGTCCCCTTCTGCCAGGCGGGACAGATGATCGCAGGGATGGCCAGCGGCTGCCCCCTGCGGAATCTCTGCCCGGAGTGGAACGATCTGGTTTATCTGGGAAACTGGGAGGAGGCCTACCGGAGACTTGCGAAGACCAACTGTTTTCCGGAATTTACCTCCCGGGTCTGTCCGGCTCTCTGCGAGGCGGCCTGCACCTGCAACCTGAACGGGGAACCGGTAGCTACCAAAGAAAATGAGAGGGCTATTATCGAGTATGCCTGGGAGCATGGGATCGTACAGCCGGAGCCGCCGAAAGTGCGGACGGGAAAGAAAGTGGCTGTGGTGGGCAGCGGGCCTTCCGGACTGGCCGCCGCTATGCAGCTGAACCGCAGAGGGCATTCCGTCACTGTCTTTGAGAGGAGGGACCGTGTGGGCGGGCTGCTCCGCTACGGAATTCCCAATATGAAACTGGAAAAGTCTGTATTGGACCGCCGGATCCGGCTCATGGAAGAAGAGGGAATTACCTTTGTGACCAACGCGGATGTGGGCCGGGAGAAGGACGCCAGGGAACTGCTGCGGGACTTTGACCGGGTGCTGCTCTGCTGCGGAGCCTCCAATCCCAGGGATATTCAGGCGCCGGGAAGAGAACTGCAGGGGATCCATTTCGCTGTGGAGTTCCTGACCTCTGTGACGAAGAGCCTCCTGGATTCCTCTTTCGGAGATAAAAAATATATTGACGCCAAAGACAAACATGTGGTAGTCATCGGCGGAGGGGACACAGGAAATGACTGCGTGGGAACGTCCATCCGGCTGGGAGCCAAGTCTGTCACTCAGCTGGAGATGATGCCGAAGCCTCCGGCACAGCGGGCGGAAAATAACCCCTGGCCGGAATGGCCGAAGATTCTGAAAACGGATTACGGTCAGGAAGAGTCCATAGCCGTGTTCGGAAAAGATCCGCGGATCTATCAGACTACGGTAGCGGAGTTCATGGGCAATAAAAAAGGGGAGCTGAAAAAACTGAAGCTGGTAAGTCTTGCCCCGCGGAAAGATGAAAAGACCGGGCGCGTGAATATGGTTCCCGTGGAGGGAAGCGAGAAGATCATCCCTGCGGATCTGGTGCTGATCGCCGCCGGTTTCCTGGGATCGGAGCCGTATGTGTCAGATGCTTTCGGCGCCAAGCGGAACGCCCGTTCCAATGTGGAGACCAGGCCGGGAGAATACGAGACTTCCGTGCCGGGGGTCTTTACAGCCGGCGATATGCACCGGGGGCAGTCCCTGGTAGTGTGGGCTATCCGGGAGGGAAGAGAGGCTGCCAGAGCGGTGGACGAATCCCTGATGGGATATACGAATCTTTAGAATCTGTGTGATAGGAGTTATGAACATGGAAAAAGAAACCCGGGAGATGATCCTGCAGATGGCGGAGAAGGAAGATGTGGAATTCATCCGCCTTCAGTTTACCGACATGTTCGGTACTTTAAAAAATATTGCCGTAACCTCCAGTCAGCTGGAAAAGGCGCTGAACGGCCAGTGCAAATTTCCGGCCAGCGCTGTAAAGGGCTTTCCGGGAAGCGATGAGCCGGATCTTTATCTCTATCCGGATCCGGACAGTTTTGTCATCCTTCCCTGGAGGCCTCAGCAGGGTAAAGTGGCGCGGATGCTCTGCGACGTGTGTTTTGCGGACGGAACCCCTTATGAAGGCTGTACCCGGAGCATCCTGAAAGGCCTGCTCCGGAAAGCCCGGGAAATGGGATACTATTTTTATATCGGCTCGGAGTGCGAGTTTTTTCTGTTCCAGGAAGACGAAAACGGGATGCCTACCACCCAGACCTATGAAAGAGCGGGGGCCTTTGACCTGGGCCCCATGGATACCGGGGAGAATGCCAGAAGGGATATGGTTCTGACTCTGGAGGACATGGGATTTCAGGTGGAATCCTCCTACCATGAGACGGCTCCCGGGCAGCACGAGATTGATTTCCACTGGGAAAAGGGACTGGCCGCCGCTGACAGCCTGATGACTTTTAAATTCGCGGTGCGTATGGTAGCCAGGAGGCACGGGCTTTACGCCACATTCATGCCGAAGCCGAAAACAGGGGTGCCCGGCTCCGGCCTGCATTTTAATTTCGCCCTCTATGACAAAGACGGGAACAATGTCTTTTATGATGAAAAGGATCCCATGAAACTATCCGCCTCCGCCCGGTATTTTATAGGAGGGCTTCTGGCTCATGCCAGGGGAATGAGCGCGATTACCAATCCACTGGTGAATTCCTATAAACGGCTGGTGCCCGGTTATGAGGCTCCGGTATACGAAAGCTGGTCCACCCGCAACAAGAGTTCTCTGATCTGGGTTCCCAACGCCAGGGGATGGCATACCCAGGTAGAACTGCGCTCCCCTGATCCCGCCGCCAACCCGTATCTGGCCCTGGCCATGTGCCTGGCGGCAGGCCTTGACGGGCTTCAGAACCGCATCATGCCGGCGGAACCTGTGGAACAGGAACCGGATGCGATGAGCAGTGAAGCCCGGGAAAAGCTGGGAATAACAGCTCTTCCCGCGGGGCTGGGAGAAGCCATTGCGGCTATGGAACAGGATCCTCTGATCCGGCAGACTCTGGGAGAACGTTTTGTCCGCTCCTATCTGGAAGCGAAGAGGGCAGAATGGAAGGAATATATGCCGCAGGTGACACAGTGGGAGGTAGAGAAATATCTCTGCCGCATCTGAAGAACATTCCGCAGGGATTCTCTGGTCCGGCGGAACAGCTGGACGGATGGAAAAGGGGAAGAAAAATGGACAGCCTGGTGATTGTTTTTCCCAGAATTGAAGACGCGAAAAAAATCCGCGAGATTTGTGTCAGGCACGGTTTTCAGGTGGCGGCAGTCTGCAGCACCGCGGCTGCGGCGCTGTCTGAAATGAATCATCTGGAGGGAGGAATTCTGATTTGCGGCTATAAGCTTCCGGATATGTTTTTTACAGAACTTCGGGAGTGTATGCCCCCTGATTTTGAAATGCTGCTTGTGGCTTCCTCCAGGGTGCTCAGCGTCATGGAGAGTTCGGATGTCATAGCTGTCTCTGTGCCCCTGTCCGCCTTTGACCTGATCAATACCCTTTCCATGATGTCCAGGAAAGAGGAGCGGAAGAGAAAAAAGAAAAGCCGGAAACCAAGTCCCCGGCCCCGGGAGGAGCAGGCGGTCATAGACAAGGCAAAAGCGCTTTTGATGGAAAGAAATCATATGACAGAGTCGGAAGCACACCGGTATCTGCAGAAACACAGCATGGATAACAGCACCAGCCTGGTTGAAACCGCGCATATGATTTTGAGATTATTTTAAGAAGGGAACAAAAATGCTGCCCGATTTTCAAGGGGCAGCATTTTTGTTCCCTATTCCAGCAGATCCCGTATTTCGTGATCCGGAACTTCCATAGGATAGCGGCCGGTGAAGCAGCCGGCGCAGATGGGAAGATTGTTTACCATGTCTCTGAGATTTTCAACCGGCATATACCCCAGAGAATCCGCTCCGATCATTTTCCGTATCTCCTCGGTGGAATGGGAGGAGGCGATGAGCTGCTGATTGGAGGGCACGTCTGTGCCGAAATAGCAGGGATAGAGAAAGGGCGGGGAACTGATGCGGACATGGACTTCCGATGCCCCTGCCTGCTTCATCATCCGGATAAGATTTGCTATGGTGGTTCCCCGCACAATGGAATCATCGATGAGAACCACGCGCTTTCCTCTGACAACGGACTCCAGGACGCTGAGTTTGATCTTAACGCTGCTTTCCCGCTCTTTCTGGGTGGGTTTGATGAAGGTTCTGCCAATATAGCTGTTCTTGTGGAAGGCCAGCCCAAAGGGGATTCCGGAGGCCTCCGAATAGCCCTTGGCCGCGGCCAGGCCGGAGTCCGGGACCCCTGCCACCAGGTCGGCTTCCACCGGATATGCTTCCGCGAGAACTCTGCCGGCCCGGATCCGGGAATCATAAATGCTGATCCCATCTAAACGGCTGTCCAGCCGGGCAAAATAGATATATTCAAAGATACAATGGGCAGGGGCGGGAGTTTTCTCCAGGAATTGCGAATGGACAGCCCCGTCTTTTGTGACCGTGACAATTTCGCCGGGCTGGATATCCCGGATAAATTCCGCGCCCACAGATGTGACCGCGCAGCTTTCCGAGGCGATGATATAAGCATGATCCCTCTTTCCCAGACAGAGGGGCTTCAGTCCGTAGGGGTCCCTTACAGCCACCAGTTTCCTGGGACTCATAATTACCAGCCCGTAGGCGCCGCGGATCTGGCTGCAGGCCCGCCGAACCGCCTCCTCCACGGAGCCGCAACGAACCCTCTCCCGGGCAATGCAGTAAGCGATCACCTCAGAGTCAATGGAAGTGTGGAAGATTGCCCCGCTGTTTTCCATCTGTTCCCGGAGTTCTCTGGCGTTTATCAGGTTTCCGTTGTGGGCCAGCGCCAGGGACCCCTTTATATAATTCAGCACCAGGGGCTGGGCATTCTCTATGGAAGAGGAGCCTGAGGTAGAGTAGCGGACATGTCCGATCCCGATATTCCCCCTCAGCGCCTCCAGCTCGGGAGCTTTAAACACTTCATTTACAAGCCCGAGACCTTTGCGGGAGCGCACTCTGCCCTTGGGGCCTTCTGTATCTGAAACCGCGATGCCGCAGGATTCCTGCCCCCGGTGCTGCAATGCCTCCAAACCGTAGTAAATACTGTTGGCAACGTCATTTCCGTCCAAGTCATAGATCCCGAAAACACCGCATTCTTCCCGTACTCCGCTGCAGCTGTTTCTTGTCATTCCATCCTGCCTCCTCCGTAAAAGATGTTGATTTCAGAGCCTATTATATGCGTATCTGTTTTAAAATACAATATTTCGGCGGGCAGATTTTATTTTGAGATTGTATTTTTTACGGAACAAACCGGCTGGCAATAAAAATATTGCGGAACAAACATTGACAATAAAAAAATAATGTGGTAGCATGTCTTCCGTAAAACAGACAAAGATGTCAGAAGAGGCGTCTCTGTCTGTTTTTTTTTGCGCGATATGCCCGGCGGGCAGAAAAGCTGTGAACGGAGCGCGGCATCGCCTCCGTGTTTCACGAAAGTAAGATCATAAAGGAGGTTTCATTATGCGACTGACGCCCAAGGAACAGGAAAAGCTGCTGCTGCATCTGGCAGGCAGCCTGGCAAAGGAGAGAAAAGAGCGGGGCCTGAAGCTGAATTACCCGGAGGCGGTGGCCTATATCAGCTCGGAGTTGATGGAGATGGCCCGGGACGGGAAAGAGGTAACGGGGCTGATGCATCTGGGAACCACGCTGCTGTCAAAAGAAGACGTCATGGAGGGGGTGGCGGATATGGCGGCCGAGGTTCAGGTGGAAGCCACGTTCCCTGACGGCACCAAGCTGGTCACCGTACACAATCCCATTCAGTAAGGAGGAAGCGCAGTATGAAGATCGGAGAAATCATGGCTCTTGACAGAGAGATCACATTAAACGAAGGAAAGGAAAGCCGTACCCTGGCAGTGGTCAATACCGGAGACCGTCCCGTACAGGTGGGATCTCATTACCACTTTTTTGAGGTGAACCGCTGTCTGTCCTTCGACAGGGAACAGGCCTATGGATTCCATCTGGACATTCCATCCGGGACCTCCGTCCGCTTTGAGCCGGGGGAGGAAAAGGAAGTAACCCTGACGGCTATGGGCGGCACCCGCCGGGTATTCGGCCTCAACGACCTGACCTGTGCCCAGGTTTCCGAGGCCACAAAGGCGGCGTCTCTGGAAAAAGCGAAACAAAAGGGATTTGTCTAAATAGGAGGGATTGCAGATGAGCACAAAAATATCCGGAGAAAAATACGCGATGATGTACGGCCCCACCACCGGCGATAAGGTGCGGCTGGCGAACACCAGTCTGGTGATCGAGGTGGAGAAGGACTATACCACCTACGGAGACGAGTGCAAGTTCGGAGGGGGCAAGACCCTCCGGGACGGCATGGGGCAGTCGGTAAAAACCACCAGCGCAGACGGAGATCTGGATCTGGTGATCACCAATGCCCTGATTGTGGACTATACCGGAATCTATAAGGCGGATATCGGAATCAAAGACGGGAAGATCGCCGGTATCGGAAAAGCCGGAAATCCCTCTGTCATGGACGGGGTGACTCCGGGCATGACCGTGGGAGCCTCCACGGAGGCCCTGGCAGGGGAAGGCCTGATCGTCACGGCCGGCGGACTGGATACCCACATTCATTTTATTTCTCCCCAGCAGGTGGACTGCGCCCTGTACAGCGGGGTAACCACCATGATCGGCGGCGGCACCGGCCCCGCGGACGGAACCAACGCCACCACCTGTACCCCGGGCCCCTGGAATCTGGAGCGGATGCTGCAGGCCTGCGAAGAGTACCCCATGAATATCGGTCTGCTGGGAAAAGGCAACTGCTCTGATGAAAAAGCATTGGAAGAGCAGATCCGGGCGGGCGCTATGGGTCTGAAGCTCCATGAGGACTGGGGATCCACACCGGCGGCCATTGACCACTGCCTGAATGTGGCCGACGCGTACGATGTGCAGGTGGCCATCCACACGGACACTCTGAATGAGGGAGGCTGCGTGGAGGATACTCTGGCGGCCATCGCCGGCAGAACCATCCATACATACCATACAGAAGGCGCCGGCGGCGGCCATGCCCCGGACATCATCCGCGCCGCGGCGGCGCCCAATGTACTTCCTTCCTCCACCAATCCTACCATGCCCTACACCGTCAACACTCTGGACGAGCATCTGGACATGCTGATGGTCTGCCATCACCTGGACAAACGGATTCCGGAGGATGTGGCTTTCGCGGATTCCCGGATCCGCCCGGAGACCATTGCCGCGGAGGATGTGCTGCAGGATATGGGCGTATTTTCCATGATGAGTTCTGACTCCCAGGCCATGGGCCGGGTAGGAGAGGTCATCACCCGCACCTGGCAGACTGCCAGCAAGATGAAAGAGGAGAGAGGTCCTCTGCCTGAGGATGAAGGCCATGGCAACGATAACTTCCGGGTAAAACGGTACATTTCCAAATATACCATCAATCCCGCCATCACCCACGGCGTAGCCTCCTACGTAGGCTCCGTGGAAGTGGGAAAATGGGCGGATCTGGTACTGTGGAATCCGGCGTTCTTCGGAAGCAAGCCGGATATGGTCATCAAGGGCGGCATGATCATCGCTTCCAAGATGGGCGACGCCAACGCTTCCATCCCCACCTGCCAGCCGGTGATGTATAAGCCCATGTTCGCGGCCCACGGAAAAGCCAGATACGGCTGCTGCCTGACTTTCGTGTCCAAGGCGGCCATGGAAGAGAATGTAAAGGGAAAATACCATCTGGAGAAAACGGTAGTTCCTGTCTCCGGGTGCCGGAATATTTCCAAGAAGGATATGAAATTCAACGATGGAACGCCGGAGATCACCGTGAACCCGGAAACCTATGAGGTGCGGGTGGACGGCGAACATATTACTTCCAAACCGGCCAAAAAGCTGCCGCTGACACAGCTTTACAGCCTGTTCTGAGAATCCGGAAAAGAGGAGGAGTGAAAAAATGTTAGGAGTCTGTCTCTTATTTGTGGGCATCGTGCTGATTAACAACGGCATGTGTACCCTGTACAACGTAGATGGGAAATCCGCGGCGGTGATGAATATCCTCACCGGAGGTCTTTCCGTGTTTATCAATGCCGTGAACCTGGTGCAGGGAAATTATTACGCCGCCGGCACCGGGCTGCTCTTCGGCTTTACCTACCTGTTTGTGGCGTTTGTGAAGCTGGGAAAGTTAAACCCCATTCCCTTTGCCTGGTTTTCCACCTTTGTGGCCGTGAACGCGGCGGTATTCGGAACCATTGAGGGAATCACCGGAAGTTCTGCTCTGGGCGTGACTGCCGACTGGCGCTGGGCGGCCATCTGGTATCTGTGGGCGGTGCTGTGGGGTACCTCCTTTGTGGAGGATATCTGCGGCAGAAAGCTGGGGAAATTTGTCCCTGTCCTGCAGGTGTTTGAAGGGGTGGCCACGGCCTGGATCCCCGGACTGCTGATGCTGATCGGCGCCTGGTAAAATCGGTTAAGGGAGAAAGAGACTATGATCTGTGAAAAAATTCTGGGCACCCTGGAGGATCTGGACACAGCCGGGAAAACCATAGAATATGTGGAGATTGAATGGCATGAGGCATTCAAGAAAATCCACCGGAAAACAACAGACACAGGCCGGGAAGTGGGCATCCGCCTGGACGATTCGGTGCTGACGGAAGGCCTGTATGAGGGAAAGGTGATCTATATGGACGAGAATCTGGTGATCGCCGTCCGCACTCCGCCCTGTGAAGTGATCCGGGTGACCGTGGAGCCGGATCACCGCTTTATGACAGCAAAGGTCTGCTATGAGATCGGCAACCGCCATGCCCCGCTTTTTTACGGCCCAAAGGAGGATACCTTTATTACACCCTACAATGAGCCTATGCTGCGGATGCTGTCCGGCCTCCATGGCGTAAAGGCGGAAAAAGAAGTGGGGAAGCTGGCCTTTGACCGAAGGATTTCGGCTTCCGTCCACAATCACCATCACTGAACCGGAGGGCAGGGTATGGAACTTCTGAATCATCATTTCCTGCTGCTACAGATCAATGATTCCCTGTTCCCCATCGGAGGGTATTCCCATTCCTACGGGCTGGAAACCTATATCCAGAAAGGAATCGTACAGGATCTGGAAACTGCGGAGGAATATATCCGGAAACGGCTGAGTTACAATTTTCTGTATACGGATCTGCTGGCGGCCCGGCTGGCCTATGATGCGGCAGAGAGAGGAGACCTTCCGGCCCTGGATGAGCTGGAGGACATTCTGGAGGCGTCCAGAATCCCCATGGAGCTGCGGGAGGCCTCCAAAAAACTGGGAAGCCGCTTTATTAAAACCCTGGCGCATATGGGCGCCGGCAGGGAAACTGCTTTTTTTGACAGCTACCTGGAGGCCAGGAAGGGAAAAACCACCTGCCATCCCTGCGCTTACGGCGTGTTCTGCGCCTGCGCGGGGATCCGCAGGGAGGAAGCTCTGGCCGGATTTCTGTACGCGCAGGCATCCGCCATGGTGACCAACTGCGTAAAAACCATTCCCTTGAGCCAGTCTGACGGGCAGAAGCTGCTGCTGTCCCTTCATCCCCGGATGGAAGAGCTGGTGAGAGAGGCGGAAACCGCCGGGGAGGAAATGCTCTGCGCCTCTACACCGGGTTTCGACCTTCGCGGCATCCAGCACGAAACCCTCTATTCACGGCTTTATATGTCGTGAGGGGAGATCGAAAAAACATAGCCTGCCCGGCGCCCCGGAAGCAGAGGGGGCCGGGCGGGATCAAATATTTGCAGTTATGACAGGAGGAGAGCTATGTCTTACGTAAAAATAGGAGTAGCCGGGCCGGTAGGCTCCGGGAAAACGGCGCTGATTGAGGCTCTGACCCGGCAGATGGCCGGGGAGTACAGCATCGGCGTCATCACAAACGATATTTACACCAAGGAGGACGCGGAATTTCTGGCAAAAAACAGCGTGATGCCAAAGGAGCGCATCATCGGTGTGGAAACCGGCGGATGCCCCCACACCGCCATTCGGGAAGACGCTTCCATGAACCTGGAAGCAGTGGATGAAATGATGGAGAAATTTCCGGACATTCAGCTTTTGTTCATTGAGAGCGGCGGGGACAATCTGTCCGCCACCTTCTCCCCGGAGCTGGTGGACGCCACGATTTTTGTCATTGATGTGGCGGAGGGCGACAAAATTCCCCGCAAAGGCGGCCCCGGCATCACCCGGTCGGATCTGCTGGTGATCAATAAGATTGATCTGGCTCCCTATGTAGGCGCCAGCCTGGAGGTGATGGAGCGGGATTCAAAGAAAATGAGGGGAGACCGTCCCTTTATCTTCACCAACATCCGGGGGAATGAGCATGTAGATGAGGTGATCCGCTGGATCAAGGAAAATGTACTGCTGGAAGGAATGTAATTTATGGCTGAAAATCAGTTTGGAAAAGTTTCCTCCCTGGAGCTGACTGCGGAAGAACGCCGAGGGGAAACGATTTTGAAAGAGGTACGGTTCACAGCTCCCTATAAGATTATGCAGCCCTTCCGGAAGAGGGACGGCGGGATCCAGGTCATGCTCCTGGCCGCCTCCGCGGGCATTCTGGAAGGGGACAGGCAGAAGTTTCAGATCAAAGTAAAGCCGGGGGCAAAGCTGGAATTTTTATCTCAGTCCTACGATAAGATCCACCCTATGGCCGCGGGCAGCGCCAGGAGAGATATTCTGATTCAGGTGGCCTCTCATGCGTCGCTGGCTTACCATCCGCAGCCGACGATCCCCTTCCTGGACTCTGCTTTTGAGAGCCGCATGCGGGTAGAACTGGAAGATGAAACATCGGTTTTCCAGCTGTCGGAGATTCTCTCCTGCGGGCGGGCCGCCAGGGGAGAGCGGTTCGCGTACCGGTATTACCGGAATTACGTGGAAATTTACCGGGCAGGCAGGCTGATCTACCGGGACAACACCCGCTATGAGCCGGATTGGTTTGAGATGGAAGGGATGGGGATGTTTGAATCTTACACCCATCTGGCAAACCTGTTCTTTACAGAGCCCAAAGAGCCGGACAGCTTCCAGAAAAAGGTCCGGGAACTCCTGGAGGAGGACCGGAAGACGGAAGGCGGAATCACCCGGGCTTCCGGCGGCTTTGCCGTGAGAATTTTCGGCAGACGGGCACAGGATCTGGAAAGGCTTTCACAGAAAATATGCGGACTGCTTTCTACATCAGATCGCAGGGAATAAAGCAGTTTTTCTGATCAACGGGTATGACTTCTTCGCGCACGCAATACCGCCGCTGCCACCAGGTCTTTGGCAATGATGATTTTCTTGAAAGAATCATCAATCGGGTCTGTTCAAACAAAAGATTTTTGCAACCTGACACTATTTTCTGTTCTATTGTACCCTCCCGCGGCGCCCAGGCCTCCCCCAGGTTGACACAGGCGTAAAAGTCCTCAGGATACTGATACGTCATCCGCCAGAAGGGGTGCTTGATGATGCCGGGGGTGTTATGTTTATTGCGCGCCATTTTTTATTCCTGCAATAGCCAGTCGGCAATATCATAAATTTCAATCCCCTCATAGCTATATTTCGGATGCCGTGTCCGGGCAATGATCATTTTTGGATAAGCATCCCGAATTTGCAGTAACGGCTGGCTCTCCCTTTCGAGCGTTTTCGGATCTGAAATATTGTCACTGACCTGAATATATATTTTTTCGTCTCCTTTTTGTGCTACAAAATCGATTTCCTTTTGATACAGCTTTCCCACGTATACATCATATTCTCTGCGGAGCAATTCGATACAAACCATGTTCTCATATACTCTGCCGTAATCCATATTTCTGCTCCCGAGAATAGCATACCGGATACCCGTATCACACAGATAAAATTTTTCAGAACTTTCCAGATATTTCTTTCCACGAATATCATATCGTTTGATATTGTAAAAAACAAAGGCGTTGCACAAATACTTGATATATTTGCCAACCGTTACGTGATTGGTGATTGTCTTATTCGCTGTAAGGAGCTGGCTGACCTTATTCGGAGAAGTCAGATTGCTGATATTGTCCATAAGAAACTCGCTTAACCGCTGTAAAACCAATGTGTCCGGCAGCGAATACTTCTGCACAAGATCTCTTGTAACGATCGTTTCATAGACCTCCCTGATATAGCGGATTCTGTCTGCTTCTGTTTTATAAACGTAAGAGCCTGCCAATCCCCCCCTTATGGAATAGGTCTCAAACAAATTTTCTTTATCATCCGTTTCATTATAATACCGGCAGTATTCCCGAAAACTGAAGGGAAACACATGAATCCCGATATAACGTCCGGTAAATAGAGTTGCCAGATCCGTACTCAGCAAAAATGCATTGGAACCTGTAATATAAATATCATATCTCCGCTTCGAGTGAAGACTGTTGACCGCCAGCTCGAAACTCGGACACATTTGAACTTCATCCACAAAAAGATAGTTTGTTTTTCCCGCTTGATAATGTTCTTCTACATATGCATGAAACGAATGATATTCTTTGAGATTTTCATAGGTTATATCCATAAAGTCAATAAAAATGATATTGATGTTTTCAAAATGACCTTTTAGATACTCAATGTATGCCCTCATTAATACTGACTTTCCCGACCGGCGAATACCAGTAATAATTTTAATGTCCGGAGTTTGATTCAACTCGATGATCCTGTTTAGATACTCTGTTCTCGTTATTATTTTCATATGCGCCTTCGCTTTCAAAAACTAAATTTTTTTGCTTTTTTGAAACCATCTTAAAATCTATTATACGTTTATAACATAGTATATGCAAGCAGCTGATTTCAAAACTGAAATTTTTTGTTTTTTTTGAAAGCAAATAAAGGTTCGTTGACATAGGAGCGCCGCATTTTGTATCCTCCTCTGCTGTGATGTTGACAACCATCTGTTCTGATACTATTATATTTCTGTAGTATATCTGCGCAAAGTATACACAATAAAGTGGGATAGTTACCAAATGGAAACCATAGAAGGAGAGTGATCCTATGCAGACAGCCGGAGAGCTGCCGGCGTGTCCGGTGGGAACAACGCTGATGCTGATCGGCGATAAATGGAAGGTTCTGATTCTGAGAGATCTGATGCCGGAGACGGGCTGATTTCCAAAGACAGGGAGGGCATTGCATTGGAACTGTCGGAACTGACCTCCTACGCGGAGGAAAAATATCATATCCAGGAGCAGCGCAAATGGGCGGAGTTTCCCGGATTTTCGGTTTTGGCCGATCCCCATACGGGAAAGTGGGCCGCCCTGCTCATGCGGCAGTGGGATTTCGACCGGGGAAGCGAGATACAGAGATGTGACCTGAAATGCGGACGGCAGACATTATCGGAGATTTCCGCCCCCTACCTGACCCGGCCTTTCCGTATGAAAGGGGAGAAGTGGATCGGGGTGATCTTTGACGACAGCACAGAGGCGGATGTGGTCTGCAGGCTCTTTGACCGGGCTCTGTCCTCAGGGGAGCAGCGAGGTTATACCATGGTGCTGGAATCGGCTTCCCAAAAGAAAAAAGTAGTGTATGAGGATACATCCCTGCCCTTTCCGGGAACTTCTTTTTCTCTGCCGGAGAAGAAGATCCCGGCGAAGATCCGGGAAATGCAGAGGCTGTACCGGCATGGAGACGGCTCCTTTGCCCAGAAATGCAGAAATTTTTACCGGCAGGGGAAATTCATGGAAGCCTATGAGGACGATCAGCCCTGGACGGGAATCTACCATCGGTATTTTACCACTTATCATGATCTGACCGTTCCCCAGCTGCGGGGATATTTTACCTGGCGCTCCCGCCTGCGGAAGGGAGACTTTATTCCGGTTTCCTCCTCTCTGGCCTATCTGTATCTCTATGAACTGCTGAACGGCATCGGATCCGGTTCTCCGGAGGATGCCCTGAGAAAGATGGAAGAATTTCAGAAGGGTTTTCTGGATTCCGGCATCGGAGATTCTTCCATATATAAGAATCTGCGCCGGTGGATGCTGGAATACGCGGTGATTCATGGACTTTCCCCGGAATGGGCTCTGCAGGCCGCGGATCCGGCGCTGCGGGATCGGGATCAGGCTCTTGCCGTCCTGCGGGATCCAGGCAGTTATAAGCCGGAAGAAGTTTTTTCCGCTCTGCGCTTCTTCGGGGGAAGGAAACTGGAGCAGTCCCCGGTGGTCCAAAAGGATCCGGTCAAAGGGAAGCAGCTGTTTGCCGCTGCCTGGCGCCGGGGAGTGGAGCGGTATTCCCGGGAGGGCAGAGATCTGTTTACGGACTGTTTCGGAAGCCGGAAAAGCTTTTCCTGGCGCCCCCTGGCCAACGCCGTCTATTTTGAGACAGCTCCTCATCCGGACGCCGATTATATTCTGGATCCCTGCAGGTCTTATCATTGCCGGGGCGGCCTGTGGCAGGAGGAGAGGTACGACACCCTATATTTTGACCGGGGGAAATTTCAGGGCTTTCTCCATGAGACAGATCGGATCTTCCGGAAATACGGGAAAACAGGGGGCTATCTGCGGGGCAAACCGGAGGAGGCCTGGGCCGCGCCTTACGGGGAATGGGCCGTTCAGTCCCTGAAGGAGGCGGAGCGGGCGGCAGGGCGGCCGAAAATCACCATTGATTTTTCCGGACTGGAGCAGATCCGGCGGGACGCGGGACTCACCCGGGACAGCCTTCTGACAGAGGCGGAACGGGAGGAAAGTTTGGAGCCGGCAAAGGAAAAACTGCCAGAGAAGCAGGAGGCCCTGGAAGAACAGCCGGAGACCGGGGCGTCGGAGGGGCAGGATCTGCCGGGTGTTCCCTACCCCCGGATTCTGCTGGCTCTTCTTCGGGGGGAACCTGTGAAACCGTATCTTAAGGCCTGTCATCTCATGGCTTCTGTGGCGGCGGACGCCATCAATGAAGCTTTATTTGATGAAATAGGAGACAATGTACTGGAGAGTGACGGCAGCGGGATCACTCTGGTGGAGGATTACCGGGAGGAGCTGCTGCAGATGCTGGGAGGCAAAATAGAATGACGGAAAAGACTAAGAAGGTCCCCAAGCGGATCGAACAGGCCATACTGAATTCTCTCAAGGGAGGCGTGGTCCCCAGAATCGGCCTGCCCTATATCGCGGTGGGAAGGAAAAACGAGATCGAAGCCCTTCTCCACGATGTGGACATTATCCGGGAAGGAGGCGCCTCCTTCCGTTTCATCGTGGGCCGGTACGGCTCCGGCAAGAGTTTTCTGATCCAGACCATCCGCAATTACGTTATGGATCAAGGGTTTCTGGTGGCGGACGCGGATTTGTCCCCGGAACGGCGGCTCCAGGGAACCCGGGGCCAGGGACTTGCCACCTACCGGGAACTGATCGGCAATCTTTCCACAAAAACAAAACCCGAGGGAGGAGCCCTGACCCTGGTGCTGGACCGGTGGATCAGCGGCCTGCAGACAGAGGCTCTGCAGGAAACCGGGCTGGAACCCGGAGATCCAAAGCTGACCAAGGCTGTGGACGGGAAGATTTACCAAGTGACCTCCGCCGTCAGCGAGCTGGTTCACGGATTTGAGTTCGCCCGGCTTCTCTCTCTGTATTATCACTCTTATGTGGAGGGGGACGATGAAACAAAGGCCAAAGTGGTCCGCTGGTTCCGGGGGGAATACGCCCTGAAGCGGGAGGCCAAAGAGGAACTGGGAGTCAGTATCCTCATTACGGACGATGACTGGTATGAGTATCTGAAGCTTTTCGCGGTGTTTTTCCGGCTGGCTGGATACGCGGGGCTGATGATTATGATCGACGAGCTGGTGAATCTCTATAAGATCCCCAATTCCATTACCCGCCAGTACAATTATGAAAAGCTGCTGACTATGTACAACGATACCCTTCAGGGGAAAGCCAGGTATCTGGGAATCCTCATGGGAGCCACTCCCCAGGCCCTGGAAGACAAGCGCCGGGGCATCTACAGCTACGAGGCCCTCCGCTCCCGGCTGGCGGAGGGAAGATTTTCCCGGCCCGGGACCAGGGACCTGCTGGCGCCGGTGATCCGGCTGGAGCCCCTGACCCCGGAGGAGATGCTGGTGCTCTGCGAAAAACTGGCGGCCATGCACGGAGATCTCTACCCCTGCGGGAGAAAAATGGAGACGGAAGAACTGGCCGGCTTTATCCGCATGGAATATGAACGGATCGGGGCGGATCAGAACATTACCCCCAGGGAAGTGATCCGGGATTTTATTGAACTTCTGGATCTGCTGTACCAGAACCCGGACCGGAGCGTCCGGGAACTCATGGGATCCGACGCCTTTACCTGCACGAAATCCCAGGCTGTCTCCGATGAGACAGATCCGAACTACGCGGAGTTTACTATATGAATGTATTTGAAAGATACGCCCCTTTTATTCAGGATTATATCTACCGCTCCGGCTGGCAGGCCCTGCGGGGAGTGCAGAATGCCGCCGGAAGCGCCATCTTCGGAACAGAGGACAATGTGCTTCTGACAGCCTCTACAGCCTCCGGCAAGACGGAGGCCGCCTTTTTCCCCATTCTGACCCTGCTGGAGGAGGATCCGCCTGCCAGCGTGGGGGTTCTGTACATAGCCCCCTTAAAGGCCCTGATCAACGATCAGTTCGGAAGGCTGGAGGAGCTCTGCGAGGAGGCCGGGATCTCTGTGACACGGTGGCACGGGGACGCGCCCCAGAGCCGGAAGCGCAGGCTTCTGCGGAAGCCCTCCGGCATTCTGCAGATCACCCCGGAATCCCTGGAATCTCTGATGATCAACAAGCATATGGAGATCCCTTCCCTGTTTGGGGATCTGCGTTTTATTGTCATTGACGAGATCCATTCCCTGCTTCGGGGGGATCGGGGCCTGCAGACCTTCTGCCTTATTGAGCGGATGTGCAGGACCGCGGGCTGCCGCCCCAGGCGGATCGGCCTGTCCGCCACCATCGGAAATCCGGAGGAGGCCGGGCGTTTTCTGGCTGCCGGCAGCGGTGGGAGAACGGTGATCCCGGCCTTTGAGGGCGGAAAAGAGATCTGGCGCCTGTCTATGGAGCATTTTTTCAACACGGCCCCCCAGGCGGATGAAGGAAAACAGGAGGTTTTTGAGACCCTTCGGATGGAAGCTCCCACGGACACCGCGCCCCGGGCCGCCGATCCTGGCATGGGTTACATTTTTGAGCATACCCGGGGAAAAAAGTGTCTGATCTTCACCAATTCCCGGGAGGAGTGCGAGGCGGTCTGCCAGAGCCTGCGGCAGTACTGCGAGGCCAACCGGGAGCCGGACCGGTTCCTGATCCATCACGGAAATCTCTCGGCCTCCTATCGGGAGAGCGCGGAGGAAGAGATGAAGGACGATGCTTCTCTGCTGTCCGTCTGCGCCACCGCCACTCTGGAGCTGGGCATTGACATCGGAAAACTGGAGAGGGCCTTTCAGATTGACGCTCCCTTTACGGTGTCAGGCTTTCTTCAGAGGATGGGAAGGACCGGCCGGCGGGGAGAGCCTGCGGAAATGTGGTTTGTCATGCGGGAGGATCACCCGGAACCCAGGGCCATGCTCCCGGATATGATCCCCTGGTATCTGATTCAGGGCATTGCGCTGGTGCAGCTGTATGTGGAGGAACGATTTGTGGAGCCTCCCAGGACAGAGAGGCTGCCCTACAGCCTTCTGTACCATCAGACCATGAGCACCCTGGCCTCCTGCGGGGAAATGTCCCCGGGGGAGCTGGCTTCCCGGGTGCTGTCCCTGTCCTGCTTTCACAGGATCTCCCAGGAGGATTACCGGGTGCTGCTCCGTCATCTGCTGGAGACGGACCATATCAGCCGTACAGAAAACGGCGGCCTGATCCTGGGCCTGACCGGAGAGCGGATTGTAAACAATTATAAATTTTATGCGGTGTTTCAGGAAAATATCGAGTATTCCGTGCGCTCCGGCCCGGAAGAGCTGGGCACCATTGTGAAGCCGCCGCCGGCAGGGGACAAGATCGCCATTGCCGGGAGAGTGTGGATCGTGGACGAGGTGGACCACAAAAAGCGGGAGGTTTACTGTACCCTGGTAAAGGGCAATATCCCCGCCTACTTCGGAGATGTGGCCGGGGACATCCACACCCGCATCCTGGAGCGTATGCGTCAGGTCCTGAAGGAGCAGAAATGCTATCCCTATCTGCTGCGGCACGCAGTCTGCCGGCTGCGGGACGCCAGGGAGACCTTTGCCAAAGCCGGCATGGGGGACCGTCCTCTGGTGCGTCTGGGAGGAAATATGTGGGCTTTGTTCCCCTGGATCGGCAGCTACGGATTTCTGGCCCTGGAGCGCTTTCTGAAGATCCGCTGCGGAAAGCGGCTGGGACTGAAGGGATTGAATCCCTCCCGGCCCTATTACCTGCAGTTTACCATGCAGGTCAGCGAAGAAGACTTTTACCGGATCACCGGGGAGGAAGCGGAAAAAGACTTCGATCCCCTGGAACTGGTTTATCCCAAAGAAAACCCTGTCTTTGAAAAGTACGATGAATACCTGCCGGAGGAACTGGTGCGGAAAGGCTTCGCCCTGGGCGTGCTGGATGTCCCGGGGATGAAAGAGAGGGTGCTGGGATGGAAACCCCATGGGCCGCAAAAAACGCTGCAGCCGGATATTCCTGACCCGCAGCGGGGAGGCAGCCCCCCAAAAATCTGATATGAAAAAAGAGAAAATTGTATAAAATTTTCGGATTCTCCGGGAATTTCTAAAAAATATTGTTAAGGTTATACGTTGACGGTACGGGAGGGGTAAGAGTATAATCAACAGTATCTTAATTAAGAAGATAAACCGTAACAGCGAACAAGGACGTTCATTCTTTTCAGAGTGAGCGTCTTTTCTGTTATACGGAAGGTTTTCCGGATCAGGCTGCAGACGGGCCGGAGAAATGGATTTTGTTATAGCGGAAACAGGGACAAAGGCGTTCATTCCCCCCAAGGGAGTGGGCGCCTTTTCTGACGAGGAGGATTATTATGATGAAAAGAAAATTAGCAGGTTGGTGTATGGCGGCGGCGATGGCGTTTTCTCTTCTGGCCGGATGCGGGGCTTCAGAAGGAACTTCCCCGGATGCGGCAGGGTCTTCCGCGGCGGCAGAGAGTTCTTCAGCTGAAGACAGCGGAAATGTGCTGCGGGTAGGCATGGAGTGCGCGTATCCGCCCTTTAACTGGACGCAGATGACCCCGGAGGTGGCGGATGGGATTACCGCGGAACCGATTTACGGCACAGATATGTATGCCTATGGATATGATGTGGCGGTAGCCCAGAAAATTGCGGAACAGCTGGGTATGACGCTGGAGGTCCACAAAGTGGAGTGGAGCTCTATCGGAACTTCCCTGGATGCGGGAGTCTATGACGCGGTTATTGCCGGAATGGGAAAAACAGCGGAGCGGGAAAAGGCCTACGCCTTTACAGAGCCCTATTACTATAGACATAACTGTATTGTGGTGAAGAAAGGCGGCCCTTATGAAAATGTGACAAAACTTTCAGACCTGGCGGGAACAGGATGCAAAGTGACTACACAGCTGGGAACCGGCTGGGTACCCCTGCTGGATCAGATTGAGGGAGCCGTTCTGTCGGGAAATTATGAAACTACCTCCGAATGTTTCATGGCTATCTCCAACGGAGTGGCGGATGTCTGTGTGGTAGATATCCCCACTGCGGAATCGGCAGCTATGACCAACGAAGATCTGAAGGTAATTACTCTGGATTCCTCAGATACCTTTACCAATGACGAGGAAATGGTAAACGTGTGTATCGCCACAAGAAAAGATGACACGGAACTGAGGGATAAGATTCAGGGCGCTATGGACGCTATGGGATGGAACGATTCGGCAGAGATGGATAAACTGATGGAGGAGACGATTCCGCTGCAGCCGGCAGCTTCCGTCTGACAGAATATAACGAAAGCTGGAAAGGGGAGATTCCTATATGATCACCAATCCGACAAATTCCTTAGAATGGATTATTTATCTGGCGCAGCATTATTCCGGTATGTTTATACAGGGAACTCTGCTGACTTTATATATAGCGGTTATCGGCACCCTGCTGGGGTTCCTGCTGGGATACGGGGCCGGAATTGTTCAGGATATCCGGATCCGTCCCGCGGACCATGCGCTGAAAAAGGCAGGGCTCCGGGTGCTGAAAGCGATTTTCACGGTTTACGTGGAAATTTTCCGGGATACGCCCATGATGGTGCAGGCCATGGTGGTGTACTACGGCATCCTCCAGGCGGGCTTTGATATTTCTCCTATTGCCGCGGGTATTCTGGTAACGGTGCTCAATACCGGAGCCTATATGGCGGAGACCGTCCGGGCCGGTATTAATTCCGTAGATCTGGGCCAGCGGGAAGGAGCCCTGGCTATGGGCATGTCCCCCCTGAAGACCATGTTCTACATCATCCTGCCCCAAGTGCTCCGCAATATCCTGCCGGAAATGGGAAATACTTTTTTGACGAATCTGAAAATGACTTCCGTGCTGAACGTGCTGGCCATCAACGAGCTGTATATGGCGGCCAAGACGGCCGGGTCGGTCAACTATAAATATTTCCAGTCCTTCCTGCTGACAGCGGTTATCTATTTTGTACTCTGTTTTGCCTTCAGCCGGATCTTCCGTCTGATGGAAAAACACCTGGAGGGCAAAAAAGACTACGTGCTGGCGGTAGAGTACATGGACGCGCAGTAAGGAGGCGTTGCCGGATGGCTGAAAACATAATTAAAGTAGAAGAACTGAGTAAATCCTTCGGGCAGCATGAGGTGCTGAGGAAAATTGATTTCTCCGTGGACAAAGGGGAGGTAATCTGCATTGTAGGTTCTTCCGGCTCGGGAAAATCCACCCTTCTGCGGTGCATCAACCGGCTGGAGCGTCAGACCAGCGGCAGAATTCTGTATCACGGAGAAGAAGTGCGGGATGTACAGAAGGAGATCAACCGATACCGCTCCCGGGTGGGCATGGTGTTCCAGTCTTTCAATCTGTTCAACCACATGACTGTGCTGGACAACTGTACCTGCTGCACCAGGAAGGTTCTGCGCCTGCCAAAGGAGGAAGCCTTTGAACGGGCGATCACCCATTTAAAAAAAGTGGGAATGGCGCCCTATATCCACGCGAAACCGGCACAGCTCTCCGGCGGACAGAAGCAGCGGGTCGCCATTGCCAGAGCTCTCTGCATGAATCCGGAGGTGCTTCTCTTTGACGAGCCCACCAGCGCCCTGGATCCGGAAATGGTGGGAGAAGTGCTGAAGGTTATGCAGGAGCTGGCGGAGACGGGACTGACCATGATTATCGTTACCCATGAAATGGCTTTCGCCAGGGATGTATCCACCAGAACCATTTTTATGGACAAGGGATATATCGCGGAGGATGATTCTCCGGATGTAATCTTTACCAGTCCCAGAAATCCCCGGACCAGAGAATTCCTGAGCCGGTATCTGGCGGGCTGAACCGGAAAAGAAGGAGGAGAACGGATGGGAAATTACGTGGTGACATTTGCCAGGGGATTTGGCTCCGGCGGCAAGGAGATTGCCTCAAAGCTGGCGAAAGAGCTGGGGATCCACTGCTATGAAAACCGGATCCTTACGCTGGCCAGCCAGCTCAGCGGACTCAGCGAACAGCTGTTTAAGGAAGTCAATGAAAAAATCCGCACCAATGGAGGATTCTCCAGCTTTATGCGGGGGCTGCCCCGGGCCAGACATTATATTGCCAGAAATGAAAAATTTGTGTCGGACGACGCTCTGTTTCAGTATCAGAAGCAGATCATTGAGAATCTGGCGGAAACAGAATCCTGCGTCATTGTGGGAAAATGCGCGGACTGGATCCTGCGGGGCAGGGAGAATGTAGTCAGCGTATATATAGAAGCCCCCAGGGCTTTCTGCCTGGAGCGGACGATGAAGAACATGGGAGTTACCAAGGAGGTAGCCGCGGCAACCATTACCCATACGGATAAATACCGGGCGGATTACTACGCCCACTACACCCACGGCAATTACTGGACCAACCCGGTCAATTATGACATGACCCTGAACAGCGAACGGGTGGGCGTGGAAAATTGTGTCAAAGTAATTAAACATTATATGCAGATCAAAGGCCTGATCTGAAGCCGCAAGAGAAAGGAATGAACGCTATGAGACTGAAGGATACCGGATATACAAAAGAAGAAATCATGAAACTGGCGGATAAATATATGATCGACACCTATGAACGTTTTCCCATGATCGCGGAGCGGGCCAAAGGTATGTATATTTACGATGAAAAAGGGGAAGCGTATCTGGATTTTTACGCGGGGATCGCTGTAAACAGCGCCGGAAACTGCAATGAAAAGGTAGTGGCCGCTGTGATGGATCAGGTTCAGGATCTTATGCACACCTTTAATTATCCCTACACAATCCCCCAGGCTCTGCTGGCGGAAAAGGTCTGCACCGCGATCGGCATGGACAAGATCTTTTTCCAGAATTCCGGCACGGAAGCCAACGAGGCCATGATCAAAATGGCCAGAAAGTACGGGGTGGAGAAGTACGGCCCCGGCCGTTATAATATCGTGACCGCCAAAAACTCCTTCCACGGAAGATCCTACGGCTCTATGAGCGCCACCGGCCAGCCGGACAACGGGTGCCAGATCGGATTTAAACCTATGGTGCCGGGCTTTACCTACGCTGAATTTAATGATCTGGAAGATTTTAAGGCAGCTGTGACAGAAAATACCATCGCTATCATGGTGGAACCGGTACAGGGAGAAGGCGGCGTTCATCCGGCGACCCGGGAATTTATGACAGGGCTCAGAAAACTCTGTGATGAAAAAGGCATGCTGCTTCTGCTGGACGAGGTGCAGACCGGCTGGTGCCGGACCGGCGCGGTGATGTCCTATATGAATTACGGCATCAAGCCGGATATTGTATCTATGGCAAAAGCCCTGGGCGGAGGCATGCCCATCGGAGCCATCTGCGCCACCGCTGAGGCTGCCAAGGCCTTTACCCCCGGCTCCCACGGAACCACCTTCGGCGGCCATCCTGTTTCCTGCGCGGCGGCCCTGGCAGAGGTAGAAGAGCTGCTGGACCGGGGATTGGCAGGCAATGCCAAAAAAGTGGGAGAGTATTTTATGAAGGAACTGCATTCTCTGCCCCATGTAAAGGAAGTAAGAGGGCAGGGGCTTCTGGTAGGCGTGGAATTTGATTCCGCGGTAAACGCGGTGGATGTAAAACACACCTGCTTTAAAAAGAAACTGCTGATTACAGCCATCGGCGACCGGGTGATCCGTATGGTTCCTCCGCTGATTGTAACAGAGGCAGACTGTGACAAAGCGGTTTCTATTATCCGGGAAGCTGTGGAAGAGCTGACTGCGTAATACCGGAGGATAGAAGAAATGAAAGAAGCATTTGAGTTTTATCTCCCGGTCCGCCTGATTTTCGGACCGGGGAAAGCGGAAACTCTGGGAAAAGAAGCGGCAAGGTACGGGAAAAAGGCGCTCATCGTTACGGGAAGATCCAGTACAAAGAAGTCCGGCCTGCTGAACCGGGCGGTAAAGCTGCTGGAGAAAGAAGGGGTTCAGGCGGATATTTTTGACAAGGCAGAGCCGAATCCCCTGGCCTCCACGGTCCGGAAGGGGGCGGAAATGGCTAAATCCCAAAAAAGCCAGGTGATCCTGGGACTGGGGGGAGGCAGCATCATGGACTGCGCCAAGGCTATAGCTTTTTCTGCCTGCAATCCGGGAGATATTTTTGAATATATTTACGGAAAACGTCAGGGGAAAACAGCCCTGCCTCTGATCCTTGTACCCACCACCTGCGGCACAGGGAGCGAGGGGAACGGATTCGCCGTTCTCACAGAGGATGAGACAAGAGATAAGAAAGCGCTGAAGAGCGGCCTGATTTTCGCCAAGACTGCCATTGTAGATCCGGAACTGATGACTACTATGCCGCGGCAGGTGCTGGCCCCGGTAGGGTTTGACGCCCTCTGTCATTGCATGGAGGCGTATCTCAGTAAGAATGGCTCACAGCTGACAAATATCCTGTCTCTGTACGGTATCCGTCTGATTTCAAAGAGTCTCCCGCTGGTATATAGAGATGGCGTGGATTTGCGGAACTGGAAGAATCTTTCTCTGGGCAGTACGCTTGGAGGTATGGTGATCGGCCTTGCGGGTACCACGGCGCCCCACGGGCTGGAGCATCCGGCCAGCGGACTGCGCAATATTACCCATGGCCGGGGCCTGGCTGCCCTGACGCCGGTGATCAGCAGACACTCGATTGCCGCGGCTCCCGGAAAGTACGCGCAAATATCCCGGGTTTTGGGCGGAAAGGATGAAAACGACTGCGTCGGCCGGATAGAGCAGCTGCTGGATTCCATCGATTTAAAAACATCTCTGTCCGGGGAAGGAGTGCGGGAAGAGGATCTGACCTGGATGGCGGAGAATGCCTGCCGGGTATCCGAATCAAACCTGCAGAATCACCCGAAAATTTTTACGCAGGAAGAAATCCTGAAAATTTATCAGGAAGCTTTTTGACATTTTTACGAAGAGCCGGGTAAAACCGCCGGAGTTATAACAGAATGACAGCTCTTGCCCCCTACGGAGAATTTTCCGGAGCGATATTGATAGGTAAAGAGAGTGAACTCTTTCAATCCTTCATCCGCAGAGTACCGAAACAGGAGGGTTCCGTCTGTTTCGGACAGAAGTTCCGCAGTTTTCATCTCTGCGCTGTCCCGGGAGAACGCTTCTATATAGTTCTGCGGCCGTCGGGGAATACGTGCTAAGGCAATTCCCAGCAGAATGACAGAAAATAAGATGCAGGCTGCCAAAGCAAGGACAATTTTTTTCAGGTGTTTCTGCCGGTCTTTGCTTTCTTTGGCTACTTGAAGCAGATTATCTTCCGATTGTTTTATCATATGTTCTTCCTTAAGATCTTCTCCGGCCAGAAATTCATTGATATGAATGCCCAGGATCTCACACAGTTCCAGGTAAACCGATACGTCCGGCAGACAGACGCCCTGCTCCCATTTGGAGACAGACTTATCGCTCATGCCGATTTTTTCTGCCAGCTGTTTTTGAGTTAAGCCTAAAGCCTTGCGTTTTTCTGAAATATACTTCCCTATCTTAATAAGATCCATGCTGACGTCCCCCTTTCTGTACAGATATCATAAGGGATTGCGTGGGAAAAGAACACCCCCCGGAAGTAGAATGTACGAAAATGCAGATTGTGTATCTCTATGGCTTATCTGCTACCCTATTATAGCGCTGCCATGGTAAATTGCAATACAGAAAAGCCTTGTAATTTTTACATGTTTTTGGTGAAAATTATCGCATTTTTTCGGATGGTCTCTTGAAAAAAAACAAAAAATTATGTATACTATAACGGATGTTTGTTTTTTTCTGAATGGAAAACAGACAGGGATTTCCGGCCGGGATCTGATCCCGGGGCGGAACCGTATAGAGTTTTCAGAGAAAGGTATGGGTAAAAAACATGGCAACAGAGTCGCACAGAAACAAAATTGTAGTAGTCGGAGCGGGCAACGTGGGCGAGGCCATCGCCTACACCCTGATGACCAGACAGCAGGTCAACGACATTGTACTGGTAGATCTGAATGAGGAGAGAGCATTGGGAGCAGCTCTGGATGTGGCGCAGGGCACCAGCTTTTTCAAACAGATATGGGTACGCAAAGGCGGATATGAAGAGTGCGCCGACGCGGATCTGATCATTATCACCGCCGGTATCGCCAGAAAACCCGGACAGACCCGTCTGGAGCTGGCCAAGACCAATATTTCTATTGTAAAGAGTATTACCCGGAGCATTATGGAATATGCCAAGAATCCTATGATTCTGGTAGTTTCCAACCCGGCGGACATTACTACGGTGGCTGTATGGGAGGAGTCCGGACTTTCAAGAAGCCGTGTCATCGGCAGCGGTACTTCCCTGGATACCGCCAGATTCCGCTATTTTATCAGCCAGGAACTGAATGTAAATATTACAGATGTCCACGGCTATATTCTGGGCGAGCACGGGGACAGCCAGGTGCCGATCTGGAGCACTCTGACCGTAGGCGGCGTGCCTGTGGATGAATACGCGGCTCAGATGGGGCTTACTCTGGACAAGGACTCCATTGAAAAGAAGACCAGAGAAGGCGGAGCGGATATCATCAAGAGAAAAGGAGCCACCTTCTACGGAGTCGCCATGGCGGTGTCCACCATCGTGGAAGCGATTATGAAGGATGAGAACGCTATCCTTCCGGTGGCGCATGTTCTCAGCGAGCGGTTCGGCAGCTGGGCCGGCGTAGCCATGTCTCTGCCCTGTATCGTGGGATGCGATGGAATTGAAAAGACTCTGGAGCTTCCTATGAGCCAGGAGGAAATCAACGCCATGAATCGTTCCGCGGATATCCTGCGGGAATTTGACGAGAACGTAAAAAATATGTAATCCACCTCTGCTGTTCACCGTAGAGAAATTGGCTGGAAAAGGCACACCGTATCAGGCGGTGTGCCTTTTCCGGGTTGACGAAAGAGGGCCTTCAAAGGGAATTGACTTCCGGCGGATTTCTGCGTAAGATAGGGGGGAGTGAGGAAATATTTTATGAAGCATACAGTTGTATTGATTCCCTGTGATTCCTATGAGAGTGAACAGGTCTGCGAAAAATTGAAAAAGGGCCTGGAACTTCTGGGAGGTCTGGAACCCTTTATTAATAAGAAAGAAAAGGTTCTGCTGAAGCTGAATCTGGTGCGGGGGGCTTCCCCTGAGCGGGCAGTGACTACGCATCCGGCGGTGGCGGCAGCCCTGGCCCGGATTTTTCAGGAAAAAGGATATCCGCATGTGTCCGCCGGAGATTCCAGCGGCTTCGGTTCTCCGGTGAAGATTATGGAGGTTCTGGGGCTGAAGCCTGTTTTTGAAAAGTACGGCGTGGAGATGAAGGAATTTAAGGAGGCAGTTCCGGTGGATTTTCCCCAGGGAGTCCACGCGAAGCGGTTTATGCTGGCCCGGGATGTGCTGGATGCGGAGGCGCTGGTCAGCGTCTGCAAGATGAAGACCCATGCCCTAGAACACATTACCGGGGCGGTAAAAAATCAGTACGGCTGCGTCCAGGGGTTCCACAAGGCCAAAGGGCACACCCTGTATTCGGATCCCGTGAGCTTTGCCCGGATGCTGGGGGATCTGAACCGGCTGGTGAAGCCGCGGCTGTATATTATGGACGGCATCACCGCCATGGAGGGCAACGGACCTACTTCCGGGGATCCGGTGCCCATGCATCTGCTGCTGCTATCCACGGATCCGGTGGCTCTGGACAGCGTTTTCTGCCATCTGGTTCATCTGGATCCCCAGCTGGTGCCCACCAATGTGCAGGGGGAGCAGATGGGCCTGGGAACCTGGCGGCCGGAAAACATAGAGCTGCTGACGGAGGAGGGCCCCATGGAGCTTTCCCGGGCGGTGGAGCGGTATGGAAACCCGGATTTTCGCGTCAAGCGCAGCCGGGAAAAAGCCCGGGGCTGGATGGGCGCTGTGGGGATTTTTAAAATCTTCCGCAGGAAGCCCAGAATCCGGGGGGAGCTTTGCCGGAAATGCGGGGTCTGTGTGGAGAGCTGCCCGGTGGAGGGAAAAGCCCTGCATTTTTCCAACGGCAGAGATAAACCGCCGGTGTACGATTACAAAAAATGCATCCGCTGTTTTTGCTGCCAGGAAATGTGCCCTCACAGGGCTATTTTTGTAAAATGAATTTAGGAGGAAACTAAAAGCTATGAATATGGAAACACTGCGGGCGGATATGGTAGCCGCCATGAAAGCAAGGGAAAAAGAGAAAAAAGAGGCCATCTCTTCTCTGGTATCGGCGGTGAAGAAGGCGGCCATCGACGCCGGCTGCCGGGAGGATATTCCCGAGAGCATGGTAGATCAGGCGATTCTGAAAGAACTGAAGACCGTCAAGGAGCAGCTGGACACCTGCCCGGAATCCCGGCAGGATCTGAAGGCAGAGTATCAGTTCCGCTATGACGTCATTGCCCGGTACGCCCCGAAGCAGATGAGTCCGGAGGAGGTGAAAGCCTATATCCAGGAGCATTTCGCTGAGGTGCTGGCCACAAAAAACAAAGGCCAGATTATGAAGGCGGTTATGGGAGAAATGAAAGGCAAGGCCGACGGCAAGGTCATCAATCAGACCGTAGCGGAGCTCTGCAGATAAGATGAATCTTCTCACTGCGGAACACATTACAAAAGCATACAGCGAGAGAACGCTGCTGAAGGATGTAACTCTGGGGATCCAGGAGGGAGAGAAGATCGGCGTCATCGGAGTTAACGGCATGGGCAAATCCACTTTGCTGCGGATCCTGGCCGGGGCCGAGGAGCCGGACGAGGGGACGGTGATCCGGGGAAGGAACGTAAAGACCGGATATCTGCCCCAGACGCCGCTCTTTAAAGAAAACGATACGGTACTCTCCGCGGTGCTCTCCGGTGAGGCCGGGGAAAATCCGGAGGGATTCACGAAGGAAAGCGAGGCCAGGGCCCTGCTGACCCGTCTGGATCTGGAAGATTTCCACAAGCCGGTGGCAGAGCTTTCCGGCGGGCAGAGGAAACGGGCAGCTCTGGCCCGGGTGCTGCTGAATCCGGCGGATTTCCTGGTGCTGGACGAGCCCACTAATCATCTGGACAGCCAGATGTCTGACTGGCTGGAGGAATATCTGAACCGGTTCCGGGGAACGCTGCTGATGGTGACCCATGACCGGTATTTTCTGGACCGGGTGGCGGACCGGATCCTGGAAGTGGATCAGGGAAAGGTTTACAGCTGCCCCGGCAGCTATCACATGTATGTGGAGCGGAAGGAGGAACGGCTGGATATGGCCCGGGCTTCCGAGCGAAAGCGGCAGAGCATTCTGAGAACGGAGCTTCAGTGGCTGGCCCGGGGCGCCAGAGCCCGCTCCACCAAGCAGAAGGCCCGCATCCAGAGGATCCGGGACATGCAGGCCGCGGAAGCTCCCGGGGAACAGGGCAGTCTGGAACTGTCCTCCCTTGCTTCCCGGCTGGGGCGCAAGACTCTGGAACTGAAGGAAATCTCCAAGAGCTATGACGGCAGGAACCTCATCCACTGTTTCAGCTATATCTTTCTGAAAGGGGACCGGGTAGGATTTGTGGGAAAAAACGGCTGCGGCAAGACCACCCTGCTGAAGATCCTCACGGGAAATCTGCAGCCGGACTCCGGGGAAGTGGAAGCGGGACAGACCGTAAAGATCGGCTACTTTTCCCAGGAAAACGAATACATGGATGAAAGCCTGAAAGCCATTGATTATGTAAAAGAAATGGGAGAGTACATCGAGACGCCGGAGGGAAAAGTGACAGCCTCCGCCCTCATGGAGAGGTTTCTTTTCGACGGAACCATGCAGTGGAGCCGGATCGGAAAGCTTTCCGGCGGGGAGAAGCGGCGGCTGTATCTGCTGCGGATCCTGATGGGGGCTCCCAATGTGCTGGTGCTGGACGAGCCCACCAATGATCTGGATATCCAGACCCTGACCATTCTGGAAGATTATCTGGACGGATTCCAGGGCATTGTAATCGTGGTTTCCCATGACCGGTATTTTCTGGATCGGACGGTGCGCAGGATTTTTGCCTTTGAGGAGGAGGGAAAGATCCGCCAGTATGAGGGGGGCTGGACCGACTGGCAGGCGGCCAGAAAAGAAGAGGAGGCGGAGCGGATCTCATCCGTGAAATCCTTACCCGCCGAAGAGATCCCGAAAAAAAGCCGGGAGGGTCGTACTCACAGCCAGAAGCTGAAATTTACCTATAAAGAGCAGAGGGAATTTGACACCATCGAAGATGACATCGCCGTTCTGGAGAAAAAGCTGGGAGAGCTGGAGGCGGCCATAGGGGAAGCTGCTTCTCAGTACACAAAACTGGAGGAGCTGATGAAAGAAAAAGAAGCCGCGGAGCGGGCCCTGGAGGAGAAAATGGACCGCTGGGTGTATCTGAATGATCTGGCGGAACGGATCCAATCGAAAAAGTAACGGAAAATCAGGTGTTTTCGGTGTTTTTTTAGGGATACAAGCCTTCTGCACCGTGGACATTACGTTAAATCGGTGTTATAATTAACACGTATGTTTTAGAGGCAGTACATTTTTTAAGGAGGATAACAAAGATGGCAAGAAAGATGAAAACCATGGATGGTAATCATGCCGCCGCCCATGCGTCCTACGCGTTTACGGATGTCGCGGCTATCTACCCGATTACCCCGTCATCTCCCATGGCAGAAGCTACCGATGAGTGGGCTACCCAGGGGAGAAAGAACATTTTCGGACATGAAGTGCAGATCACTGAGATGCAGTCCGAGGCAGGCGCTGCAGGCGCAGTACACGGTTCTCTTTCCGCAGGCGCTCTGACCACCACCTACACGGCTTCTCAGGGACTTCTGCTGATGATCCCGAATCTGTACAAGATCGCCGGCGAGCAGCTGCCGGGTGTGTTCAACGTATCCGCCCGTGCTCTGGCCAGCCACGCTCTGTCTATTTTCGGCGACCATTCCGATGTATACGCATGCCGCCAGACCGGCGTTGCTATGCTGTGTGAGTCTTCCGTACAGGAAGTTATGGATCTGACCCCGGTTGCCCATCTGGCAGCGATCAAGGGCAAAGTTCCCTTCATCAACTTCTTTGACGGATTCCGTACTTCCCACGAGATCCAGAAGATCGAGACCTGGGATTACGAAGATCTGAAAGATATGGTAGATATGGACGCGGTGGACGCTTTCAGAAAACACGCTCTGAATCCCAACCATCCCTGCCAGAGAGGTTCCGCCCAGAACCCGGATATCTTCTTCCAGGCAAGAGAGGCCTGCAACCCCTACTACGACGCTCTTCCGGCGGTGGTACAGGAGTACATGGACAAAGTAAATGAGAAGATCGGAACAGACTATAAGCTGTTCAATTACTATGGAGCCGCTGACGCTGAGCATGTGATCGTTGCTATGGGTTCCGTATGCGATACCATTGAGGAGACCATCGACTATCTGATGGCTGCCGGCAAGAAAGTGGGCGTTGTAAAGGTACGTCTGTACAGACCTTTCGTTGCGCAGGCCCTTATCGACGCCATCCCGGATTCCGTAAAACAGATTTCTGTTCTTGACAGAACCAAAGAGCCGGGCGCTCTGGGCGAGCCCCTGTACCTGGATGTAGTTGCGGCCCTGAAGGGAAGCAAGTTCGATCAGGTTCCGGTATTCAGCGGACGTTACGGACTGGGCTCCAAGGACACCACTCCCGCTCAGATCGTTGCCGTATATGAGAATACTTCCAAGAAGCTGTTTACTCTGGGAATCGTAGACGATGTGACCAATCTGTCTCTGGAAGAGGGCGCTCCTCTGGTAACCACTCCGGAAGGCACCATCAACTGCAAGTTCTGGGGACTGGGCGCGGACGGTACCGTTGGAGCCAACAAGAACTCCATCAAGATCATCGGCGACAATACCGATATGTATGCCCAGGCATACTTTGATTACGACTCCAAGAAGTCCGGCGGTGTGACCATGTCTCACCTGCGTTTCGGCAAGAAGCCCATTAAATCTACTTACCTGATCCACAAAGCAAACTTTGTTGCGTGCCACAATCCTTCTTATGTGAATAAATACAACATGGTTCAGGAACTGGTAGACGGCGGTACCTTCCTGCTGAACTGCGCCTGGGATATGGAAGGCCTGGAGAAACATCTTCCCGGCCAGGTGAAAGCCTATATCGCCAACCACAATATTAAGTTCTACACCATCGACGGTGTGAAGATCGGTATCGAGACCGGCATGGGCCCCACCCGTATCAACACCATTCTGCAGTCCGCTTTCTTCAAGCTGGCCAACATCATTCCCGAGGAGAAGGCTATCGAGCTGATGAAGGCTGCCGCGAAGGCTACCTACGGCCGCAAGGGCGACGATGTGGTTCAGAAGAACTGGGCAGCCATCGACGAGGGAGCAAAACAGGTAGTTGAGGTTCAGGTTCCGGAAAGCTGGAAGAACGCAGAAGATGAAGGCCTGCAGATGACCCACGCGGAGGGCGGCAGAGCGGACGTTGTTGATTTCGTAAACAACATCCAGAGCAAGGTAAGCGCTCAGGAAGGAAACTCCCTGCCTGTATCCGCATTCAAGGATTACGTGGACGGTTCCACTCCCTCCGGCTCCTCCGCATACGAGAAGCGCGGTATCGCGGTAAATGTTCCGGTTTGGAATCCGGACAACTGTATCCAGTGCAACAGATGTTCCTATGTATGTCCTCATGCGGTAATCCGTCCGGTTGCTCTGACCGAGGAAGAGGCTGCGAAAGCTCCGGAAGGCATGAAGACCCTGAAGATGACCGGCATGGACGGATATCAGTTCACCATGGTGATCTCTTCTCTGGATTGTACAGGCTGCGGTTCCTGCGCCAATGTATGTCCGGGCAAGAAGGGCGCCAAGGCTCTGGCTATGGAAGCTGCCGAGGCTACTCTGGATCAGCAGAAATACTTCGATTACGCGGTAGAGCTGCCGGAGAAGACCGATGTAGTTGCCAAGTTCAAAGAGACTACCGTAAAAGGCAGCCAGTTCAAGAAACCGCTGCTTGAGTTCTCCGGCGCCTGCGCAGGCTGCGGCGAGACTCCGTACGCGAAACTGATCACCCAGCTGTTCGGCGACAGAATGTATATCGCCAACGCCACCGGATGTTCCTCCATCTGGGGCAACTCCTCACCCTCCACACCTTACACGGTGAACGCCAAGGGTCAGGGCCCCGCATGGTCCAACTCTCTGTTTGAGGATAACGCGGAATTCGGATACGGTATGCTGCTGGCTCAGAACGCTCTGCGCGATGGCCTGAAAGAGAAGGTAGAGGCTGTGATGGCTGGCGAGAAAGCTTCTGATGAAGTGAAGGAAGCCTGCCAGAACTGGCTGGATACCTTTGGCTGCGGCGCCACCAACGGAACCGCTACGGACAAGCTGGTTTCTGTACTGGAAGGCATTGACTGCGATGACTGCAGAGAGATTGTTAAGAATAAAGATTTCCTGGCTAAGAAATCCCAGTGGGTATTCGGCGGTGACGGCTGGGGCTACGATATCGGATTCGGCGGCGTTGACCACGTACTGGCCAGCGGCAAAGACATCAACGTGATGATCTTCGATACCGAGGTTTACTCCAACACCGGCGGACAGGCTTCCAAGGCTACGCCTACCGGAGCCATCGCTCAGTTCGCTGCCGGCGGCAAGGAAGTGAAGAAGAAAGATATGGCATCCATCGCCATGAGCTACGGCTATGTATACGTTGCTCAGATCGCTATGGGCGCTGACTATGCGCAGACCGTAAAAGCTCTGGCCGAGGCCGAGGCATATCCGGGACCGTCTCTGGTGATCGCGTATGCTCCCTGTATCAACCACGGCATCAAGAAGGGCATGAGCAAAGCCCAGACCGAGGAGGAGCTGGCAGTTAAGTCCGGATACTGGCATCTGTTCCGCTACAACCCGGCTCTGAAGGCAGAAGGCAAGGCTGCGTTCACTCTGGATTCCAAGGCTCCCACCGAGTCCTATCAGGAGTTCATCAACGGAGAGGTGCGTTACAATTCTCTGAAACGCGCAAATCCGGAGAAGGCAGAGAGACTGTTCGCGAAATCCGAGCAGGAAGCAAAAGAGAGATATGCATATCTCAACAAGCTGATCACTCTGTATGGAGCGGAAGAGTAATCTGTAAAAAGCGAGAAAAGAAGGGGACACTGTTTCGGAGTTATCCGGGACAGTGTCCCCTTTTGACAAAAATGAGAAGAGAAAACATTATGAAAGTACTTATAGCCATAGATTCCATGAAAGGTTCTTTAAATTCCATGGAAGCGGGCCGGGCTGCGGCGGAAGGAATACGCCGGGCAAAACCGGAGGCTGTCATTACTGTAAAGCCTCTGGCAGACGGCGGGGAGGGGACCCTGCAGGCGCTGACGGAAGGCCTGGGAGGCCGCATGGAAACCGTTCAGGTACGCGGCCCTTTGGGAGATTTGGTGCAGGCCTGCTACGGGATCCTGCCGGATGGGAAGACGGCTGTGATGGAAATGGCGGAGGCATCGGGATTGGCTTTGGTGCCCCGGGAAAAGCTGGATCCACGGAGGGCCTCCAGCTTTGGCACAGGCCAGATGATCCGGGAGGCCATCCGCCAGGGATGCCGGGATTTTATCATAGGTATCGGCGGCAGTGCCACTACGGATGGAGGCGCCGGTATGCTGTCAGCTCTGGGATATGAGTTTCTGGATGAGGAGGGCCGTGCGGTGGAACCGGGAATCGAGGCGTTGGATCGGATCGTCTGCATTCGGTCCGAACAGAAGCCTCCAGAGCTGGACCAGTGCCGTTTCCGCATTGCCTGCGATGTATCCAATCCTCTTCTGGGAGAACAGGGGGCGGTTTGGGTTTATGGCCCTCAGAAAGGCGTGAGGGAAGAGGAAAAGTCAATTTTTGATCAAAAGATGCGCCATTTCGCGGAAAAAATTGTGGAGTTCACAGGACGGGACGCAAGGGGAGAGCCGGGCGCCGGGGCGGCGGGCGGCCTGGGATTTGCCTTCCTAAGCTGCTTTCCTCAGGCAGAACTTAGCCCGGGCATTCAGCTGGTCATGAAAGCTGTAGGGCTGGAACAGGAGATTGCCGCCGCGGACATTGTAGTGACCGGAGAGGGACAGCTGGACGGCCAGACAGCCATGGGAAAGGCGCCGGTGGGAGTGGCCCGGCTGGCAAAAAAATATGGGAAAAAAGTCATTGCTCTGGCAGGACAGATCACAGAAGACGCCAGAGAATGCAACCGTCAGGGAATGGATGCCTTTTTCTCTATTCTTCCGGGGGTCATGCCTCTAAAGGAAGCTATGGATCCGGAGCGGGCTTGGAGAAATCTGGCATTGACGGCGGAACAGGTATTTCGGCTGCTGTAATATAGTACAGACGGGTTCCGGAACAAAAAAGATTACGGCTGCATGGAGGCGAACCGTTTCGGCGATATGGAGAAAGCTGTAAAAGACAGAGAATATCTGGAACTGCTTCTGGAAGAATATCATTTGAAGAACGAGAGAAAGTAAACTTTGAAAAATGGGACGGCACGGAACGTTCGCTGATTGTTCCGTGCCGTTAGAAATCGGTTCTGCTTACATGAGGGCAAATTTTAAAGAGGTTATTTTACTTGTGCCTGGAGGCCTTCCTGTTTACTGCCAGTGTCAGAGAGAAAAAGGCCAGGGCGAAGGCGGCCTGAATCAGAAATCCCTGGGTGACAGTGCCGCGAATTTCTGCGGTCAGAGCGTTGTGAGTGCCCAGTTCCCGGTTAATAACTTCGTACCAGTAGAAAGGCAGAAAGCGGGAGAACTGTTTGACGCTGTCGCTCAGCAGTTCCAGAGGAACAAAAATTCCGCAGAGGAAGCTGATCCCCAGTCCGATGCTGTTGGCCAGGGCATTGATAGCGCTGTCGTCCTGTACCAGAGTGCCGATAAAGAAAGCCAGAGAGGCGGCGGAAATCAGCAGGCACAGAGTGTTTCCCAGATACCAGGGAAACAGGTTCGAGGTATAAAAGCTTCCCTGTCCTATGAGCAGCGGCATCAGCAGGCTGCCTCCCCAGAACACAAGAAACAGCAGCAGAAAGGCGGCGGTGCCGGAGGTAAGCTGCCGGGTGGGAGAAACCGGAGAAGCGTTCATGCGCAGGCGGATCTCCCGGCTGCGAAAAGCCTTCAGAATATAGCTGACGCTGTAGATCAGCACCGACAGGTACATGTAGGGCAGATATTGAAAGCTTACGGCATAACCTGCCAGGGAAGTTTCACCCGTATCCAGCAGGGTCACCTTCGAGGAATGGGCGGCTTGTTCCAAAGCCTGTTCTACCGCCTCTTCCATGGAAAAGCCGCCTGCCTGCCAGGCGCGGATCTGGTTTAAAAAGGAATCGATCCGATTGTTCAGATAATACTCCGCAGCGGAACCGGGAACAGCGGTTACCTGCAGCGTCACATCTTCAGAGGAAAAATCTTTTTCAAAATTTTCAGGGATCTGAAGCACATACTGGGTGCTGCGTATATACAGCGCTTCTGTCAGGGCCTCCCGATTCAATTTCGCCGGGGATACCTGATTATCCTGGGACAGCATGGTAGTTACTCCCCGGGACAGAGCGCTGTTGTCCTGATCTACTACGGTGATTGACACGCTTTCCGGCTGAAAAAACTGTTCTCCGGCATTTTCCGTAAACCGGGCTGTCAAAATGGAGATTACAGCAAAAATGAGGAAGAAAGCCAGCATGTAGGCCAGGTTTCTCTGAATGATCTTCATATATCCCTTAAATACTGTCATAGCGTTCCCTCCTCATTCTCAGAAAAGCATACAGAGTCAGCCCCAGGCTGATAGCTGCCAGAGTAACCAGGTTCACAGCCAGCCGTTCCGGATCTTCATATACAGTAAGGCAGTAGAAGGAGTCGCTGATCAGAGCAGCCGGATTGATCCGGTTGATGACCGGGGCAGACTCCTCAATGAGCTGGCGCATGCCGGAAACCATGAGGCCTGCCAGAAAGCACATGGCCAGAGGAATCACCACATCCAGGAGAGTCTGGAAGCCTTCCTTCAGCCGGGAGACACCGATGGCGGCGCCCAGGGAAACCCCGGTCAGGCTGCCCAGAAAGGTGATCAGCAGGATCAGACCGGGATTTCCGGACAGCTCCACGCCCAGAACCAGGCGCAGATAGGCCAGCAGCAGAAGGACGCTGGCAAAGTGGATCAGCACGCCGGCGGCCATATCCGCGGAAATGATTCTCAGCTTGCTTACCGGGGCAATGCTGCGGCGGGCTCCCAGGGTGGAAAAACTGGCGGTATTTTCGTTGGCCAGGGTGCTTCCCAGAAAGGTACCGTAAAAACAGGCCATGGCAATCAGAGCGAAGAAGTATTCCAGGGTGCTGTCATAGGTTCTGCCGCCCAGGGAAGTCGTTTTTGTAAAAGAATGGTAGTCTGTCAGTGTTTCCAGAGCGGAAGACAGATTTTCCGGATGAGTTTTTGCGATTTCCGAAAAAACAGCCGCGTTCTGGGTATAACCGTCCATGAGGGAGGACAGCAGGGTTTCTTCCATTCCGGTGCCGGCAACGGTCAGGGAAGGGATTTCTTCTATATAAAAGACGCCCGATATCCTCCCATCCTTCAGAGCGGAAAGCGCTTCCTCTTCCTCCATGGGAGAAAGCTTCAGCAGACTGCCGTCCAGTTCCTCCAGGTAGGAGGAAAAGGCCTGGTTTTCCGAGACAGATACCAGCGCCGCCGGAACATCCTCAAAATTTTCCGTACCCAGATTTCCGAAGGCAATATGAAAAAAGGTGCCCATAAGAATGGGAAAGCACAGCCCCCAGAACATAAGACCTTTTTCACGCAGGATCTGCTTGATCCGGTAGCGGACCAGACGAAACATAAGCCACACCTCCTAATCTCTCAGCTCTTTGCCTGTGATTTCCAGAAATACATCGTTCAGAGTGGGAAGTTCCGAGAACACTCGTCCGAAGGCAAGATCCTGCTCTTCCAGATAGTGAAGAAGCCGTACCAGATTGTGGCTGGCTTCCGTAAAGCGGACTTTCAGGGTCTGTTCCTCCAGAGAGACTGAGAACGCGTGGGGCAGCCTCCGGATGTCGGCAAGCTGTTCTTCGTTTAAAGATACGGCTTCAATGGTTACAGTCTCCCCGGTTTTAATCATGGATTTCAGCTCCTCGCTGGTGCCGGAGGCGATACAGCGGCCCCGATCCAGAATAGCAATGCGGGTGCAGAGCTGTTCTACTTCTTCCATGTAATGGGAAGTGTAGATTACCGTGGAACCCTGGCGGTTCAGTTCCCGGATTCCCTCCAGGATCCGATTTCGGCTCTGAGGATCCACCGCCACTGTGGGTTCATCCAGGATCAGCAGCCGGGGACGGTGGGCCATACCGCAGGCAATGTTCAGCCGGCGGAGCAGGCCTCCGGAAAGCTGCCTGGGCCGCTTCCTGCGGTAATCCTGAAGGCCGGCGAAGAGCAGCGCCTCCTCCGTCAGCTTCCGGCGTTTTTCCCGGTCCGGCACGTAGAGACCGCAGAAAAAGTCAACATTTTCCTGGACGGACATTTGGTTAAATACAGCCACATTCTGAAACACCACCCCGATCTGCTGCTTGATCTCATAGGAAGCGGGGGTCATAGGTTTTCCAAAGATCCGGATGTCGCCCCGGTCATATTTCAGCAGAGCCAGCAGGCAGTTCAGGGCGGTGGTCTTTCCGGAACCGTTGGGTCCCAGCAGGCCGAAAATTTCCCCTTCTTTTATATCCAGGTTCAGATGGTCCAGGGCCAGGGTTTCCCCGTACCGTTTTACCAGATTTTCTATATGGATCATGCAAGTCCTCCTTCAGTACAGTGTTTCTATTTACAGTTTCAGTATACAGAATGGGCAGAGAGCAGGGTAGTGGCCTCTGTCAGAAGTCCATATGACAAATGTCACAGCCTGCGGAAATTCCTTGCCACAGGGCTGGATATTGTGTAAGATGAATGCAGAAGCGCAGGAGGGAAGGCCATGAGAGAACTGACAGACCGGGGATATTTTCTGATATACGGTATAGGAGCGTCGGCTTTTGCCGGCGCGGGAACCGCCTATATTGTCGGTCTGTTCCTGGCGGTGGCAGTGTCCTCCTGCGCATTGTTTCTGAAAAACAGAACCTGGGCCGGGATCCTGCTGGGGCTGTATTGCGCCGGGCTTTGTCTCTGGCCGGAAGCATCGCCCTTCCTTCCTCTGATGGTTCTGAATATGCTGGAAATTCGGATGTTTGCGCTGCTTCCCCTGGCAGCCGCGGCCCTGGTTAGGGGAGCCCCGCAGGAGCGGGAAATGCCGGTGTACCTTCTTCTGGGAATTGCCGGCGCCTGCCTTCTCTGGGCAAGAAGCAGGAAACTGACAGAGAGGGAGGAGGAGCTGCGCCGAACCCAGGATGACGGAACAGAGCAGGCCCTGCTGCTGGAGCAGAGAAATCTGGAACTGCGGGAAAAACAGGACTATGAAATGTACGCGGCCACTTTAAAAGAGAGAAACCGTATTGCCCGGGAGATCCACGATAATGTGGGACATCTACTGTCCCGGTCTATTCTCATGACCGGAGCCCTGAAAGCGGTAAATCAGATTCCGGCATTGGAAACGCCTGTCCAGTCCCTGGAGGACACCCTCAAAGAAGCCATGGACAGCATACGCCGCAGCGTTCATGATCTCCACGATGACTCTGTGAATCTGAAAGAGGCCGCGGAAGGGCTGGTAAGGGACTTTACCTTCTGCCGGGCAGAACTGGCATATGGTATGGGAACCCGTGTGCCGGGAAAGGTAAAATACTGTTTTCTGGCGGTGGTGAAGGAAGCACTGTCCAATATAATGAAGCACAGCGATGCCCGGGAAGTACGGATTTCCATGCAGGAGCACCCTGCCTTTTACCAGCTGGAAATCCGGGACGATGGAACCGCCAGGGAAGAGCGGGAAAAATCAGGAGGCATCGGCCTTCTGAACATGGGGGAGAGAGTAAAACATCTCGGGGGAATATGTAAAATCAGCCGGGAGAAGGGCTTCCGGATCTTTATTTCCATACCGAAGGAGGATGAGTGATATGAGAATTGCGGTAGCGGACGATGATCCCATGATCCTTATGGCCCTGGAAACCATATTGGGGGCTTCCGGGGAAGTGGAGATCTGCGGTTCCGGAAACAGCGGCGCCCGGGCGGTGGAACTGTACCGGGAGCTGCGGCCGGATGTACTGCTGATGGATATCCGCATGGAGGGCATGAGCGGGCTGGAAGCTCTGGAGACCATTCTGGGAGAATTTCCCCACGCCCGGATCCTGCTGCTCACTACCTTCCTGGATGACGAGTACATTATCCGGGCCATCCGGGGCGGAGCCAGGGGTTATCTGCTGAAGCAGGATTACGCCAGTATTCTTCCGGCTCTGCGGGCGGTGGAGAGCGGCCAGACGGTCTTCGGCAGCGAGATCATGGGACGGATCCCGGATCTGTTTGGACAGACGGCGGGCCGGGGTGAAGGAAAAAGCCCGGAACTCAGTGATAGAGAAAATGAACTGGTGTCCCTGGTAGCGGAGGGGCTTTCCAACCGGGAGATCGCAGGCCGCATGTGCCTTGGGGAGGGCACGGTGCGGAATTATCTCAGCAGCGTCCTGGATAAGCTGGGGCTTCGGGATCGAACCCAGCTGGCAGTGTGGTATTACCGGGGATTTCGCGGAGGAGAACTGCGCTGACGGCATTTTGGCCGCAGCTTTCGGACAGAAAAGCCGGGGGATACGCCCCGGCCTGTTTACGCGGTGCACTGCAGTTCGTCCCGCAGATAAATCGCAAAAATTTCAATTAGTTCGCCCACCGTGGGCACTTCAAAAAATTTTCCTCCGCTGATTTCCTCAAGAACCTCCTTCCCTCCCTTCTGCCAGGCGTAGTCTCTGGCTGTGCGAATGTCACGTTCAATACACCGGTAAGAGACCTGGTATTTCTGCGCAATGGGCTGATATACCTGTTTGGACAGCGCACACAGGCGGCTGTCATCATCAAGAACCAGTTCAATACACTGCAGAAGATACTGGTACCCCTGATAACGTTTGGAAAATTTTGCTTTTCTGATAAGCTGCTCTGCCTTTGTCATCCTTTTTGCTCCTTCCTGTCTGCCGTTCTATTATAAGGGATTTCTTGCCGATTTTTGTCATATAGACAGAAACAGACAGAAAACGACAGTACAGAAAAGGATTCGACAAAAAGGAAAACATTTCCGGAATTCTTTCTTTACGCTTATTCCCTGCAAAGAAGGCACACGGTCTCTACGTGCACCGTCTGCGGGAACATATCCACACATTTTACCCGCTCCACCCGGTAGCCTCCGCGGATCAGCAGGTCCAGATCCCGGGCCAGGCTGGTGGGTTTGCAGGAGATATAAACCATTCGTTCCGCGCCGTAGCCGATGATTTTCGGCAGCGCTTTGGGATGGATACCTTCTCTGGGAGGATCCAGCACCAGATAATCCGGCTTTTCCTGAATCTCATCCAGCGCCTTCAGCACATCTCCGGCCAGAAAACGGCAGTTGGAAAGGCCGTTGAGAGCGGCGTTTTCCCGGGCGGCAGCCACCGCCTCCTCTACAATCTCCACCCCCACCACTTCCCCGGCCACAGGGGACAGCATCTGAGCGATGGTGCCGGTGCCGCTGTACAGATCAAATACAGTGGATCCGCGGATTTCGCCGATCATTTCCCGGGCTGTGCGGTAGAGAAGCTCCGCGCCCCGGGAATTGGTCTGAAAAAATGAAAAAGGAGTGATCTTGAATTTCAGCCCCAGCAGTTCTTCATAGAAAAAATCCTGTCCGAAAAGGATCCGTGTCTCATCGCTTTGAACCACATCCGCAACGGAATCATTGAGAATATGCAGGATCCCCACGATTCTGCCCTCCAGGGGAAGAGCCAGCAGTTCTTCTGTCAGAGGAGCCAGATCCCATTCCTCCTGGGAAGTAGTCACCAGGTTGACCAGAATTTCCCCGGTAGTATCCCCCCGGCGGATCAGAAGGTGCCGCAGATATCCAGCGTGGCTCAGTTTATGATAGTAAGAAGTGCCTCTCTCCCGGAAATACCGGAGCACGCACAGCAGGATCCTGTTAAAATCCGGGTGCACCAGCCGGCAGTCGCTGGCAGTGAGAATATCGTAGGTGCTGCCTTTTTTGTGAAGCCCCAGAGTCAGTTCCCCGCCCTTTTCCGCGTCGCCGAAGGAAAATTCCATTTTATTGCGGTATTCGAATTCCCGGGGGCTGGCCAGAATTCCCTCAAAAGAGTAATCCGGGCGGCCCTGCGTGTCCGTCTGGCCGGCTTCCCGGATGGCCGCGTCCATCAGTTCCCGAATCTGACCGGCTTTCATGGTGAGCTGGCTTTCATAGGACATGGTCTGGTACATACAGCCGCCGCAGGCGGGAAAAATACCGCAGACCGGCTCCCGAACCTCCTCCAAAGAAGGCTCCAGCACTTCCAGCAGCCTTCCTTCCATGCGGTTTTTCCGCTTCTTATTGATTACAAAACGCACCCTCTGTCCCGGAATTCCATTTTTAACAATGACCCTGCCTTCCGGCAGCTTCACCTCCCCGCGGTTGGGAAACAAAACTCTGTCAATGGTGCCCTGGTAAATTTCACCTTTTTTCATGCCGTTCCTCCCTGTAATCTGTATCCGAAAAACGCCGTACATCGTTCGGCGCCCGGACCGCTGCCCGGCAAATATCTGCCTTCCGCCGGCGAGGCAGAGGCTTTCCGGGCGTATCACACAAAAGAAGAGCTCCGGCACAGATCCGTACCGAAGCTCCGGAAATACACTATAGCTGACCCGGCGGAATTATTCCTTGGCCGGCTCCTCGTCATCCTCAAAATAGTCGTCAAAATCATCGTCGAAGTCATCCTCAAAATCTTCCAGGTAATCCGGCGTAAAGTAGCGGTAAACCGCGTAAGCGATGCCGGCAATGGCAGCCACTGCGCCGATGATCGCCAGAACCCACAGGAGGGCATTCTTCGGTTTGTCTTCGTCCTTTTTTTCCTTCTTTTTCATCAGATCCACTAACTCATCAATTTTACTCATTACAGCCACCAACCTTTTTTAGAATTTCGAAATGATTTACCATAGTATACCATAAACGTCTGAAATTTACTACCTTTTCAAAAAATTTTATATTTCCCGCAGAATCAGGTGAAACTGGCCGCCGCAGCGTTCCAGTTCTCCCAGAACCAGGTCGATGCCATCCCCGGTCTGGTGCCAGTTTTCCCGGTTGATGCCTGTGTCGGAAGGACATACCAGAATTTCCGCCTCCGGAAACAGCAGCTGGTAATACAGCAGGCAGCGTCTGGCATGCCAGGCATGACAGCAGAGGATCGCCCGGCGGATGGTGAGCCCCAGGGAATCCGTGAGCTTTCGGGATTGAATGGCATTTTCATAGGTATAGGTAGCCGTATCTTCCCGGAGGATGGAGGAATCCTGCACTCCGTTTTTCAGAAGCACATCCCGCAGGAAGGCCCACTCTGTCTCATAGGGTCCGGGATACAGCTCCTGCCTGGCCTGAACCCCGGAGAAATGTCCGGTAAGAGTACTGAACCTGCCGGAGGGAAGGATCAGAGGGGCCATCCCTTCCCGCCAGAGAGCGGCGGCCCGTTCCGCCATCTGAGGGTACCCGTTTCCGGGGATAAAAATAATGTCCGAGGCAGCGGGAGCGTGTTCTACAAACACAAAATCCGTAAATTGATCCAAAAAATTTTGATACATGGCAGCTCCTGTAAATTAAAACAATTTTTTGAATTTTTCTATTGACAAAGAATATTCTTAATTGTATAATAGCAAAGTGAGTTGCGGAAAGCAACAAAAAACGGGGTCTTAGCTCAGCTGGGAGAGCATCTGCCTTACAAGCAGAGGGTCACAGGTTCGAGCCCTGTAGGCCCCACTCACAACCAAATATCTGATATGGCGAGATAGCTCAGCTGGCTAGAGCATGCGGTTCATACCCGCAGTGTCGAGGGTTCAAGTCCCCCTCTCGCTACTTAAAAATCCGAAAAACCAATCCAGGTTTTTCGGATTTTTTTCGCTTTTTTACTGCTGAGACAGCTGCATTCGGTATTGAACAGGAGTACATCCATATTTTTTTCGGAAAGCGGAAATAAAATAAGAGGCATCCGAGAAACCTGTATACAGGGCGATATAATTTACGGAATAGGCCGAACTTGCCAGAAGCTGTCTGGAGGCGTGAAGCCTTGTATTCAGCAGATACTGATGAGGCGTATATCCGGTTTTCTGTTTGAAGAGCGTGCTGAATCTGGAAATGCTCAGATTTGCCTGTCTGGCCAGAATATCCAGGGTCAGGGGCTCCGAATAGTGATTGCTGATGTAGCGGATAGAGGAATCGATCGTATCCGGCATGGAAGGGTTTCGGGAATGTTATCTGCCGTACTATCAGCGGGCCAATAACTGGATTCACGAACATACAGACTGGAAAATTCTGAAGCACAACTGCGGTGCTGTGCGGCCGCTGATCCCTCTCCTCATCGAATCGGGATTCGACGCGCTGAACCCGGTGCAGACATCAGCAGATCATATGGATCCGCAGGAACTGAAGGATGAATTCGGAAAGGATATTTCCTTCTGGGGCGGCGGAGTAGACACACAGAGGGTGCTGCCCTTCGGTACTCCGGAAGAGGTCCGCAGGCAGGTGCTCCGAAGATGTGAGATATTCGGAAAGGACGGCGGCTTTGTATTTAACTCGGTACATATCATTCAGGCGAATACGCCTATCGAAAACATCGTAGCCATGATCGACGCGGTAAAAGAATTTAACGGTGACAAGTAGAACCTGAACAGCGCTCTCCTTCTGATGGAAGGTATTCCCGGGGGAAAATTTCCGGGAATATCTTCTATCTATTCCCTGGGGCAGGTGATCCTCCCCAGTTTCTCTACTGTGTGGTGGAGCATCTGCGCCAGTTCCGTCTCCGCCGCTTTATAATACATTTCTTTGCCGTCCCTTCGGCTGGTAATCAGGCCGCTGGCCTTCAAAAGGCGCAGATGGTGGGAGACGGCGGGACTGGTCATACCCACCAGGGCGGCAATATTTACCACACATTCTTCGCAGTGGCACAGGAGCCAGAAAATCTGCAGGCGGCTGGGGTCTCCCAGCTGTTTCATAGCTTCCGCCACGGTGGCGATTTCCTCCGCTCCAGGCATATGTTCCAGAATTTTTTCTTCGTGCTGACCGTGTTCATGGGGCAGACTGCATTGGTTCATGTATTCAAACCTCCCATCTGGAAAAAATATATCAGACCCTTGACTAATTATACAATGAGTGCTATAGTAGAGTCAACAATTAAAAGAATGTTTAAATGATTAAATGTTATATCAAGCGGACAGAAGTTCCGTTTTATCCAACAGAAAACAGGAGGAATCAGAAAATGAAAAAGAGTTACAAGATCGATGTGGACTGCGCCAACTGCGCCAATAAAATGGAGGAAGCCGCCAACAAAACCGCCGGAGTGAAACAAGCGGTGGTCAATTTTATGACCCTGAAGATGAATGTAGAGTTCGAGGAAGGGCAGGATCCTAAAACGGTTATGCAGGAAGTATTAAAGAACTGCAAGAAGGTGGAGGACGACTGCGAGATCTTTCTTTAAAAAAGCAGGAGGACTGCGGCGAAGGAAAGAAACGTTTCCGGTTCAGCGGCAGTCCTGGTTTTCTAAAAGATAATTAAAAGATTGTTTAAATATTTAAATAAAAAAGAGGATAGAATCATGAACAGAAAACAGAAAAAAATGCTGGTCCGGATCCTTCTGGCGGCGGTTCTGCTCATCGGCTTTCAGTTTCTGCCGGTGGAAGGTCTGCCGCGGATGATCCTGTATCTGATCCCCTATGGGATCATCGGTTATGATATTCTGCTGAAAGCCTTTAAGGGCATTAAAAACCGTCAGCCCTTTGATGAAAATCTGCTGATGGCCATTGCTACTTTGGGGGCGCTGGTGATCGCGGTAAAAGAAGAGGGAGACTACACCGAGGCCATTGCCGTAATGCTGTTCTACCAGGTGGGAGAGTGGTTCCAGAGTTACGCGGTGGGGAAAAGCCGCCGGAACATCAGCGATCTCATGGATATCCGCCCGGACTATGCCAATGTAGAGCAGGACGGCAGGCTGGTGCAGGTGGATCCCGACCAGGTGGAAGTAGGTACGGTTATCACCGTACAGCCGGGAGAAAAGGTGCCTATCGACGGCGTTATAATAGAAGGAACCTCTGCCCTTAACACCAGCGCCCTTACCGGGGAGAGCCTTCCCAGAGACGCGGCGGCAGGAGATGAGATCATCAGCGGCTGCGTCAACATGACCGGCGTGCTGAAGATCCGCACGACCAAAGAATTTGGGGAATCTACTGTATCCACCATTCTGGATCTGGTGGAAAACGCCAGTTCCCGGAAATCCAGATCCGAAGCCTTTATCACGAAATTCGCCAGGGTCTACACTCCGGCGGTGGTGTTCGGAGCGATTGCTCTGGCAGTGCTGCCGCCCCTGGTGCGGATGCTGGGGCTTGGTCTGCCTGCGGACTGGGAAATGTGGATCTACCGGGCTTTGACCTTCCTGGTGATCAGCTGCCCCTGCGCCCTGGTGATCAGTATCCCTTTAAGCTTTTTTGCGGGCATCGGCGGGGCCAGTAAAGAAGGGATCCTGGTGAAAGGCTCCAATTTTCTGGAAGCCCTGTCCCGGACCAAATATGTTGTGTTTGACAAAACCGGAACCCTGACCCGGGGAGTCTTTGAGGTGAATGCGGTTCATCACAATGAGATGGAGGAGAAAAAGCTGCTGGAGTACGCGGCTCTGGCGGAGAGCGCCTCCTCCCATCCCATCAGCCGAAGCCTGCAGAAGGCCTACGGAAAAGAAATCGACCGGAGCCGGGTTTCGGAGATTCAGGAAATCAGCGGAAAGGGAGTTACCGCTCTGGTGGACGGAATTCCGGTAGCAGCAGGCAACGGGAAGCTCATGGAAAAGCTGGGGATTCCCTATAAAGAATGCCATCATGCGGGAACCATCATCCACATGGCTGTAAATGGAAAATATGCCGGGCACATCGTCATCTCCGATGTCGTGAAGCCGAACTCCGCCCAGGCGGTAAAACTGCTGAAAAAATCCGGAGTGGAGAAGACAGTCATGCTTACCGGAGACCGAAAAAAAGCTGCGGAGCAGGCGGCGGAAACCCTGGGAATCGACGCGGTATACAGCGATCTTCTGCCCGCCGGAAAGGTGGAAAAAGTGGAAGAGCTGCTGCGGGAGAAACCGGAGAGGGCAAACCTGGCTTTTGTGGGTGACGGCATCAACGATGCTCCGGTGCTGTCCCGGGCGGACATCGGCATCGCCATGGGAGCGATGGGGTCTGACGCGGCTATTGAGGCAGCGGACGTAGTGCTCATGGACGATGATCCCCTGAAGATCTCTAAGGCAATCCGCATCTCCCGGAAATGTCTGCGAATCGTTTACCAGAATATCTGGTTTGCCATTGGCGTAAAACTGATCTGTCTGGCTCTGGGAGCGCTGGGAATCGCCAATATGTGGCTGGCCATTTTCGCCGATGTGGGCGTGATGATCCTGGCGGTGCTGAACGCCGTCCGGGCTCTGTTTGTCAAAAAACTCTGAAACAAAACCTGTTGAAGTGATTTATCGACTTATCCCCTTTTTTGTGCTATGATTATTTTTCAAAAGAAAACTTAATCACAGTACAGAAAAGGGTATTTTCATGGGAAATACCTCTGAACATACACCATTTCCGGCCATCCTCATGTAAAGACAAATGTTCGATTGGGCTATTCTTGCTCCAGAGAGCGTTTCAAGGACACAGATCAAATTTATACTGGAGAAAAATAAATGCAGAAACATTTTGAAATCAGATACCTTTCGCTTACCGTTACTCTTACTGCATTGCAGACAGCAGAACTGCCGGCGTTTCTTGGATCCACTTTAAGAGGTGTTGTAGGCCAGGCACTGCTTCAAACGGATCAAGAGGCATGCGCTTTTTTATATCGGAATGGTGACGGGGAAATAAATGGAAAGGTTGCAGCTAAACCCTATATGATTCTTCCGCCGAAAGTCTGTACACCGCAGACGGTGATTGAACAGGGAGATTATCTAAAATTTAAAATTTTGCTGTTTGGAAGAGCAGAGAAGTACCTTTCGTCAGTCGTTTCAGCATTGGTGGGGATTGGCAGGTTCGGTTTGGGAGCACGCAGGTATCAATTTGAACTTAGGGATATTATAGACAGTCAGACACAGAGGATCGTATGGCACAGAGGACAATATTTTAAAGCTGCAGCCACTGCCGCAATGGTGCCTTACCGCAGGATGCGGAATGCCGCAGGCGCGGTAGTTGAACTCTGTACGCCTCTTCGTATCCGACATGGAGGCCGACTGCTGCGGACCTTATCCTTTCAGACTCTGATCCGTAATATTATAAATCGGATCGCGGATCTTACTGAGCGATATGGCGGATGGTTAGACAAAGAAGAAGCGGATAAAGTGCTGGAATCAGCCGGGAATATACAGACTGTATATGAAGGGGTTAAAATGATAGGGCTGGAAAGGTATTCCAATCGGATCGACAGGAAAATGGATTTCAGCGGCTTATGCGGAAGGATAGAATATGCAGGGGAAATGTCTCAGTTTGTGCCCTGGCTGTATGCGGCACAGTGTCTGCATATTGGACGGAACACCACATTTGGGATGGGAAAAATACAGGTCTATCTTATAGGATAGGGGAAGATTCCCGCCTCTGCAGGCGGTAAGCAGCAAATTTGTATTAATAGCGTGGGCCACTCTCTATTTGATAAGCGATCAGCAAGGATGGGAAGGGATTCGGAGCTGTATAATATCAGCCCAAGCTGATACGAATCCCGCGTCAAGAATTGCGGGCAAGTCTTGAATCTGGCTGGAAACTAGCCCGGTATACACATGTCCGCATGGCTATGCAGTGACTGACGAATGGGCCTAAGATTTCGGTTTAATTCCCCGATGTCTGGATGTTACAGTGGGATATTTGCCCTGCGTTGTTTGCATAGGGAAAAAGGGCAAGAGATAGAAAGCGGTTATTCTGATAATCATAGATCAAATAATCAGGTGGGAAAGCAGAAGTGCGAACCATAAGCGCTCATAAAGTCGCTGGGAGATTCGCACCGCATTTGTACAGGAAAATGAAAGAAAATAGGTGTGATTTGTGTCATAAGGCTTGTGCTGACAGGAACATATTGTTATAATTGTACAGTAGTCACGGAAAATAGTAAGATGATTTGTGCGTGATTGCGGTCGCTCCCTATATGGGAGCGTGGATTGAAACAACACCAATTATGCGATGCGGATCAAGACCTACGTCGCTCCCTATATGGGAGCGTGGATTGAAACATTAAAGATTTTATGCGCTTCAATAATGTTTTTGGTCGCTCCCTATATGGGAGCGTGGATTGAAACTGAATACGGGCGTGCATGTGGTAACTTGTACTGAGTCGCTCCCTATATGGGAGCGTGGATTGAAACAATATTGAAAAGTTAGAGTTTTTTCCACCATCAACGTCGCTCCCTATATGGGAGCGTGGATTGAAACCCGAATCAGCCCGGCATTCAGGCCGCTCTTGCTGGTCGCTCCCTATATGGGAGCGTGGATTGAAACAACACCAATTATGCGATGCGGATCAAGACCTACGAGTCGCTCCCTATATGGGAGCGTGGATTGAAACTGTTTCGATTTGATTAATTGCGTCTCCAATTCCGTCGCTCCCTATATGGGAGCGTGGATTGAAACGGAATTTATGAAGCGTACATTATGAGCGCTTATCAGTCGCTCCCTATATGGGAGCGTGGATTGAAACAATTTAGGCAGTTTGACTGTACTACTCTCAAAATCGTCGCTCCCTATATGGGAGCGTGGATTGAAACTGAAATAGAATCATAATCCGCTTGTAACGATTCCGTCGCTCCCTATATGGGAGCGTGGATTGAAACACAATACACATGAATAGCATTGCAAATCTTATCTCGTCGCTCCCTATATGGGAGCGTGGATTGAAACACAGGTCAAACTTTGCGTGTGAAATAAGCAGAAAGTCGCTCCCTATATGGGAGCGTGGATTGAAACGTTCATAAACCATTTCCGTATGCCCCTGTCTCCAGAGTCGCTCCCTATATGGGAGCGTGGATTGAAACCGGAAGCGTAACCATCACCTTCAAGGTGACGGATCCGTCGCTCCCTATATGGGAGCGTGGATTGAAACTTGCAGCACTATGCATAAGATTGCGGCGAAGGAGGTCGCTCCCTATATGGGAGCGTGGATTGAAACGATGACCTCGGAAGTGCTTTTGATGATCTGGCGGTCGCTCCCTATATGGGAGCGTGGATTGAAACTCTACGGTGGATATGTTAGATATACACCGATTGGGTCGCTCCCTATATGGGAGCGTGGATTGAAACTTGCACAGTCTCAATACATTCTGAAAGATTACCCGTCGCTCCCTATATGGGAGCGTGGATTGAAACATCATCAATTTTGAAATACAGAAAGTATCCGCTACGTCGCTCCCTATATGGGAGCGTGGATTGAAACACAGGGTTAATTACAGAAGGGTGGTAATATTCTGTCGCTCCCTATATGGGAGCGTGGATTGAAACTCTCTGGTCAGTTTGCCTGCCAGGTCTCCCAGGGCGTCGCTCCCTATATGGGAGCGTGGATTGAAACTCCAGGATACTTTTTCTCAAATGCCCGCTTCGCGGTGTCGCTCCCTATATGGGAGCGTGGATTGAAACACTGCAAACGACAAAAGTAGTCGTTATTGCCACGTCGCTCCCTATATGGGAGCGTGGATTGAAACACCTCTTCACTCACTTCAAAATCTGCGGGGTCCGGGTCGCTCCCTATATGGGAGCGTGGATTGAAACCGGGAACCATCATCGTCATGGCACTGGTGTTTCCGGTCGCTCCCTATATGGGAGCGTGGATTGAAACTTTAAAGTAAGAGATCAGTACAGGCTTATGACCGTCGCTCCCTATATGGGAGCGTGGATTGAAACTCTGTTATTATTCAGAAAATCGTATACAGTTTTAAGTCGCTCCCTATATGGGAGCGTGGATTGAAACAATTTTTCTGTATCCATACAGCCTCCTAATCAAAGTCGCTCCCTATATGGGAGCGTGGATTGAAACAATCCGTTTCCGTACATAGAAGAACCGGACGCTGGTCGCTCCCTATATGGGAGCGTGGATTGAAACTGGCCAGTGCCTTATTAGGCATAATAGTCTATAAGTCGCTCCCTATATGGGAGCGTGGATTGAAACTCAAAATGGGTATGCAATGGATGACGGAAATGGCCGTCGCTCCCTATATGGGAGCGTGGATTGAAACTGACTTATAGCAATGCTCCCGTTCCACAAAGCAAGTCGCTCCCTATATGGGAGCGTGGATTGAAACAGGTTCCCAGCAGGAATTTTATGTAAATACTACGTCGCTCCCTATATGGGAGCGTGGATTGAAACATCAATTTACCAGATCAATCGAATGTAAATCCCAGTCGCTCCCTATATGGGAGCGTGGATTGAAACAGATGGAAAATCGGTCTATTTCTGCTTTGCGGCTGTCGCTCCCTATATGGGAGCGTGGATTGAAACCCAAATCATTTTGTTGTTTTCTTTTACCTTTGTTGTCGCTCCCTATATGGGAGCGTGGATTGAAACTTGTCGGGGAAAGAGAACACCTATACCACGTATGAGTCGCTCCCTATATGGGAGCGTGGATTGAAACCCATGTTTTTGAGCGGTTCGGCGCCGGGACAATCGTCGCTCCCTATATGGGAGCGTGGATTGAAACTTTTGCTTTAAAATCATCGGCATCTAATTTCCCGGTCGCTCCCTATATGGGAGCGTGGATTGAAACGAACTGGCAACGATAAACTTTTAGTCTATATTGTCCTACGAGGAAAAATGCAAATATTTTATGTTGAATTTGGAGGCGGACGGCTTCTATGGAATATGTTGCTCATCTCAATGAAAAACGTACACAGACTTTGAAAGATCATTTAAGTGGAACCGCCCAACTGGCGGCTCGCTTTGCAGAACACTTCGGAAAAGCAGACTGGGGCTATGCCTGCGGTATGCTCCATGATATCGGAAAATATTCCCTTGCATTTCAGGATAAAATTAAGAATAACAGCAACAGACAGGTGGATCATTCAACAGCCGGGGCAAAAGTTTGTTTGGAAAAGGGCGGAATGTACAGCTTTATGAGTTACTGCATTGCCGGGCATCATTCCGGACTTCCGGACTGCGGCAGTTCATCGGATCCGGGGAATGCCCCTACGCTGCAAGGCAGGAAAAAGAAGCATATAGAGGATTACAGTGCATATAAGAGCGAAATCCATGTCCCTGAGATAAAAACGCTGCCCTTTGACCCGAAGTATTCCCCTAACCCGGATGTTTCTTTAAGTGTTTTTATCCGGATGCTGTATTCCTGTCTGGTGGACGCTGACTTTCTGGACACAGAATATTTTATGAAAGAAGGGCAGACGCAGCGCGAGGCAGGAGAAGAACTGTCTGTTCTTTTAGAAAAGTTGAAAAAACATGTCGCGGGCTGGCTTTCGAATGAAGATACGGAAACAGTAAACGGAAGAAGAACGGAGATTTTAAGACACTGTTTTGCATGCGGACACAAAGAAAGAGGAATCTTTCAGCTTACCGTACCGACAGGTGGAGGCAAAACGATAGCATCTCTGGCATTCGCTCTGCAGCATGCAGTGGAAAATCAGATGGAACGTGTCATTTATGTGATCCCATATACGAGCATCATTGAGCAGAATGCAGCAGTATTCCGCAAAATCCTCGGAGAGCAGAATGTCCTGGAAAATCATTACAATGTAGAGTATGAAAGTACGGAAGAATTAAAGCCTATGCAGCTGGCGGCGGAAAACTGGGACAAGCCGGTGGTGGTGACGACGAATGTACAGTTTTTTGAATCACTATTCGCAAATAAATCATCCAAGTGCAGAAAGTTACATAATATAGCCAACAGCGTTATCATATTCGATGAGGCGCAGATGCTTCCGACAGATTATCTTAAACCATGTATTGCGGTGATGGAAGAATTAGTTGCGAACTTCCGCTCCAGTCTTGTGCTCTGTACAGCTACGCAGCCGTCTTTGACACCATTTTTCCGAAGAAAGATGCCGATTATTGAATTGTGCCCGAGAGTGGAGGAACAATTCCGATTTTTTGAAAGAGTGACATTCCTAAACATTGGAACTATATCAGAGGATGAATTGATAGAAAAACTGCAGCAGGAAAACCAGGCGCTCTGCATCGTCAACACGAAGAAGAGGGCGCAGAGGCTCTATCAGAAAATGAAAGGCGAGGGAGTCTTCCACCTGTCTACGGCAATGTATCCGAAACACAGGAGAAGAATTTTGGATAAGGTCAGACAGCTGGTGAAGGCTGGAGGGAAATGCATCCTGATTTCCACAAGTCTTGTGGAGGCAGGGGTGGATCTGGATTTTTGCACAGTATACAGACAGCTGGCAGGAGTAGATTCTATGATCCAGGCAGCAGGAAGATGCAACAGAGAGGGGAAGCGGTCTGCGAAAGACAGTTTTGCTTATCTGTTTCAGTTCGAGGAGAAAGAATACATTCCGGGACAGCAGCTTCAGATCGATGTGTCGAAGATGCTGCTTTCAGAGGGAGAAGATGTTTCGTCTCTGCACGGGATAAAGAAATATTTTGAAGCGCTGTACCATTTCAGGGGAGAGAGTCTGGATAAAAAGAAGATTTTTGAAGAGTTTAAAGACAAAAGATATAACTTTGCCAAAGCGGCAAAAGAGTTCAAACTGATCGAAGAAAATACATGGACTGTTTTTATCAGTGGGGAGGAAGAGGCAGAAGAGTTGCTTTGGCAGATAAAACATCAGGGCTATACAAAGTCGGGAATGAGAAAAGCCGGGCAGTATTGCGTTCAGTTGTATGAGAATGATATCGAAAAGCTCCGAGGAGCGGGAATGCTCAAATTGATATCAGGAGATATCGAAGATTTTTATGAGCTTGTTGATATGGGGCAGTATTCAGAACAGATGGGACTGGATCTCGGGGTTGAGTCGGGAATAGGGATAGTCATGTGAATAGAAATGAGAAAGGCAGGAAGAGGTAAGGGATGATCTTATATCACGGCAGCAGACAAATTGTAGAATATCCTGAAATAAGAAAAGCAAAATATAATAAGGATTTCTATTTCGGGTTTTATTGCACCAAATATGAAGAGCAGGCGAAAAGATGGGCGTCACGTTACGGAGCAGAAGGATATCTAAATAAATATGAGTATGTGCCGGAGGATAAGCTCAGCTGCAAAGTGTTTGAAAAAATGACAGAAGAATGGCTGGATTTTATCGTTGCATGCCGCAGCGGGAAGTCTCATAAATACGACATAGTAGAAGGTCCTATGGCAGACGATACCATTTATAATTACGTTCAGAACTATATGGATGGAAAAATCTCAAGAGAGGCGTTCTGGGAACTGGCAAAGTTTAAGTATCCGACACCTCAGATTAGTTTTCACACGATTTCAGCGCTTGATACATTGAAATTTGTTGGAAGTGAGGTTGTATATGGGGACAAAGAATAACAATGCACTTTTTTTTACATGCAGCCTGATCGAATATATCGGCCGCAGTATAAAGCGGACAAGACGTGAAGTTACAGATTATCTGGGAAAGGACAGGATTAAGAGAATTTACGGGTATGCGGATGTCTTTCATTGTGATCCGATTGAAAAAACAGCAGACGAGTTTATGGAAGAGGCACATATGACGGAAGGAAGTTTTGACAATGTGAAGGAGTGTCGGTATACCGTTCCGGGATATTGGGATATCGGGGAAGTATATGAGCGGTTGATTGAAGATATCTATGAGGATGAAAATGTGCTGGAAGGGGTATGGGAGGTTTACCATTCCTGGATTGACGGGCAGATTTCAAATTATAATACGGATTTTTATTATCAGCCGAGAGATTATATCGCAGAATGCTACAGGAAAGGAGAGGTTTTATAAATGAAACAAAGGAAGGAGATTGAGCGATGGGAATAGGCGTTAAGGTCAGGGTGTGGGGTAAGTACGCACTCTTCTCGCGGCCGGAGATGAAGGTTGAAAGATGTTCTTATGACGTCATGACTCCATCGGCAGCGCGAGGGATTCTGGAGGCTGTCTACTGGCATCCCGGCATGCGCTGGGTCATCGATAAGATTCATGTAGTTAATCCTGTCCGGTTTACAAGCGTGCGCCGGAACGAGGTGAAGAGCAAGATCCCGGCGGGAAATGTGCTTCAGGTCTACAACGGGACGAAAGAGGTTCAGTCTTTGTACATAAGCACGAAAGCAGAGATCGTCCAGCGGGCATCTCTTCTGCTGCGGGATGTTGAGTATGTGATCGAAGCTCATTTCGAGATGACGGAGCGGGCCAATGAGACAGACAATCCGGGAAAATTCAAAGATATCATTATGCGCCGGCTAAGGCGTGGAGAGTGTTTCCATATGCCGTATTTCGGATGCAGGGAATTTCCGGCAAATTTCTGTCTGTGCGAGGAGGAAGAGATCCGAACCGCATATGATGATGTGGAGGAGAAAGACCTGGGATTTATGCTTTATGATATGGATTATTCAGATAGAAACAATATCCAGCCGATGTTTTTCCGGGCTGTGATGAAGCGTGGAGTTCTGGATCTGAGAGACTGTGAGGTGATACGATGATCCTGCAGGCATTGGTCAAGCATTATGAAAATCTTGCGGAACAGGGAAAAGCAGACAGAGAGGGCTGGTGCAAGGCAAAGGTTTCTTATGGCATTAACCTGTCAAAAGACGGCAGGGTTCTGGGAATCCTTACTTTGAAGCAGGAAGAGGAAAGAGGAAAAAAGAAAGTATTGATTCCGAAGACGCTCAAGGTGCCGGAAATGGTCACAAGATCTTCCGGTGTGTCGGCAAACTTCCTGTGTGACAATTCCAAGTATATCCTGGGTATTGACGCAAAAGGTGCCAATCCGAGAGTTCTCGATTGCTTTCGGGCGGCAAAGGAGAAGCATCTGTCACTGCTGCGTGAGACAGAAGGGGAAATGGCACAGGCGGTTCGTTCTTTTTTTGAAACATGGGATCCGGAGAAGGCATCGGAATGCGCGGTAGTCCAAGAAAAATGGGAGGATATCACGGACGGCGGAAATCTGATCTTCTGTATGGGAACCCATTACGCGCAGGAGGATCCTTTTATCCGGAAAATCTGGGAACAGGCAAGAAATCTATCTCCTGAGGGAGGAGAGACTGGAATCTGTCTTGTGACAGGAAAAGAAGCAGAGATTTCCAGGATTCATAAAATGATCAAAGGCGTTCCGGGAGCTCAGTCCAGCGGGGCATCCCTGGTTTCCTTTAACGCGCCGGCCTTTGAATCCTACGGAAAAGAGCAGAGCTATAACGCGCCTGTGGGGCGCTATGCGGAGTTCGCTTATACCACAGCGCTGAATTATCTGCTGAGTCAGAGGGACTATACCTTTCAGCTGGGAGATTCCATGATCGTATTCTGGGCAGAAAGCGGAGAAGAAGAATATCAGGCGGCATTTTTCGAAGCAGTTGATCCGAAGCCGGACAATCAGGAAGAGATCCGGGGAATGTTTGAAAATTTGAAACAGGACCGGCCGTTTCATGCGGGTGATGTTATCCTGAATCCGGAACAGAAATTTTATATTCTTTCTCTGGCCCCCAATGCGGCCAGGCTGTCTGTCCGCTTTTTTTACCAGGATTCTTTTGGCAATATATTGAAAAATCTGGAGGCTCACTATACAAGAATGTCAGTCATTAAGCCGGCCTGGGAAAATCGGGAACGGATGGGAATCCGGGATATGCTTGCGGAGACCGTGAATCAAAATTCCAAGGACAAATCGCCGGTTCCCAATATGGCGGCGCTGGTGCTTCAGGCAATTCTGTCGGGAACAGTCTACCCGGCAAGTCTTTACACAGATGTGCTGATCCGGATCCGGGCAGAGCAGGGGAGTGTCAGCTGGGGAAGAGCCGGGATTATCAAAGCGTATCTGATACGAAATACCAACTGGAAGGAAGGAGAAAATTATATGGGACTGAATAAGGAAAGCAGGGATACAGCGTATGTGCTCGGGAGGCTGTTTTCTGTACTGGAATCGATCCAGATGGACGCGAATCCGGGAATTAAGGCAACGATTCGCGACCGGTATTTTAATTCCGCATGCGCGACGCCGGCATCTATTTTTCCGGTACTCATCAAATTGAAGAATAGCCATATGAAAAAGCTGGAAAGGGACAAGGGCGGTGCAAAAGTATATTATGAAAAATTGCTGACAGAACTTGCGGAAAAACTGGACGAGTTTCCGAAACGTCTGTCCCTGGAAGAACAGGGGAAATTTATTCTCGGTTATTACCATCAGGTACAAAAAAAGTACGAGAAAAAGGAGGAAAAATAAATGAGCGAAGCGATTAAGAACAGATATGAGTTTGTCGTACTGTTTGATGTGGAGAATGGTAATCCCAACGGAGATCCGGATGCCGGGAATATGCCAAGAATCGATCCGGAGAGCGGACTCGGGCTGGTAACGGATGTGTGCTTAAAACGTAAGATCAGAAATTATGTGGAGATGGTAAAAGAGGATGCGGAAGGTTTCCGGATTTATATTAAGGAAGATGTGCCTTTAAACAGAAGTGATCGGGAAGCATGCAAAAATCTCGGAATCGAAGAGACTGAAGATAAAAAACTTACGGAAGCGTTGAAAAAATTAAAGAAAAGCGATCCGGATACAGATATCAAATTGAGAGATTTTATGTGTAAAAATTTTTATGATATCCGTACTTTTGGAGCAGTTATGACAACCTTTGTAAAGGCGTCTTTAAACTGCGGACAGGTCAGAGGACCAGTGCAGATCGGATTCGCCAGGAGCATTGATCCGGTCATCAGCCAGGAAGTGACAATCACAAGAGTGGCGATTACTACGGAAAAAGATGCAGAAAATAAAAGCACGGAAATGGGAAGAAAGAGCATCGTTCCCTACGGTCTCTATCGGGCGGAAGGGTTTGTGTCGGCAAATCTGGCCAGAAAGGTAACAGGATTTTCTGAGGAGGATCTGGATCTGCTGTGGGAAGCTATCATCAATATGTTTGAGAACGATCATTCGGCTGCAAGAGGAAAAATGGCGGTTCGGGAGCTGATCGTATTTAAACACAGCAAAGAACTCGGCGACTGCCCGGCATACAAATTATTTGACGCAGTAGAAATAAAGAAAAAAGAAGAGGTTGAATATCCGAGAAAATATCAGGATTATATAGTAGAAGTACATAAAGAGCAGATACCGGAAACTGTAGAAGTAAAAAGGATGGTATAATGGAATATTCAGAAGACGATTATCTGATGATCTCAGGAATTCAGCATTTTAAATTCTGCAGGAGGCAATGGGCGCTGATTCACCTAGAACAGCAGTGGGCGGAAAATGTCCATACAGTCACCGGAGAACTGATGCACAAAAGAGTACATGATCCTACTTTGAAGGAAAAGCGGAAAGATGTCATCATCGCCAGAGCGCTGCCTGTGTCGTCCAGGGAACTGGGAATCAGCGGTGAGTGCGACTTGGTAGAATTTCATAAATGCGAGGACGGCATAAGGCTGCATGGACATCGGGGACTTTATTCAGTTTATCCCATAGAGTATAAAAAAGGAAAACCGAAGCTGTCGGAGGAAGACAAGCTTCAGCTGGCGGCCCAGGCTATGTGTCTGGAAGAAATGTTTTCCACACAGGTGTCAGAAGGAGCGATCTTCTACGGAGAGACGAAAAGGCGGGAAACAGTGGAGATTACAAATGACCTCCGCAGCGAAGTGAAAAGTATGCTCCGAGAAATGCATGGATATTACGCAAGACAATATACGCCAAAAGTGAAATACAGCAAATCCTGCAATGCATGTTCCCTTAAGGATATCTGTCTTCCGAAGCTTGGAAAGACCAGTTCCGTAAAAACTTATATGGCCCAGATGCTGAACGCCTGCTGTACGGAGGAAGAACCATGAGAAAATTGCTGAATACGCTGTATGTCACCTCTGAAAACAGCTATCTGTCTCTGGATGGAGAAAATGTAGTTGTCCTGGAGGAACAGAAGGAGCTGGGCAGGATCCCACTGCATAATCTGGAAGGAATCGTTTCCTTTGGATATCGGGGGACCAGCCCGGCGCTGATGGGGGCTTGCGCCGAGCGGAATATCGCCCTGTGCTATCTCACGCCCCAGGGAAAGTTTCTGGCCCGTATTTCCGGAAGAATCAAAGGTAATGTAATCCTGAGAGAACAGCAGTACGCAAGTAAGAATGATGCAGCTATCAGTCTGGGCATTGCAAAAAACTGTATTCTTGGAAAGGTCTATAATGCCAGGTGGGTTCTGGAACGCGTGGTGCGAGACCATGGGCTGCAGATTCACACGGACCGGGTGAAGAATGCGTCTGTCTTTTTAAAAGAATCTTTAGAAAGAATCCAGAGCGCGGAGTCAAAAGAACAGCTCAGAGGATATGAGGGCGAGGCGGCCAGCATTTACTTTGGCGTATTCGATGAACTGATCCTTCAGCAGAAAAAAGAGTTTGTATTTCGGGGACGTAATAAGCGGCCGCCGCTTGATAATGTCAACGTCCTGCTGTCTTTTGTTTACACCTTGCTGACTAACAGTATTACTTCAGCACTGGAAAGCGTAGGACTGGACCCTTATGTTGGCTTTCTGCATACTGACCGTCCGGGAAGAGTTTCTCTGTCACTGGATCTGATTGAAGAGTTGAGGGCCATTCTCGCAGACCGTTTTGTTCTGACACTGATCAATAAAAAGATTATCAGTGGGAAGAATTTTTCGGTGAAAGAAAACGGCGCGGTTCAGATGGATGACGAGCTGCGGAAAAAAGTACTGACAGAATGGCAGAATAAGAAGAAGAAAATGATTACACACCCCTATCTGAAAGAAAAAGTAGAATGGGGAATGGTTCCGTATGTACAGGCCATGCTGTTGGCCAGATATTTACGAGGCGATCTGGACGGTTACCCTGTATTTCTGTGGAAGTGAGGTGGTGGAGTGCTTGTACTGATTACATATGATGTGAATACCGAGACTGTCGCCGGGAAAAAGAGGCTTCGGAAAGTGGCGAAACAATGTACAAACTATGGTAGGCGAGTACAGAACTCGGTCTTCGAATGTATTTTGGATCATGCCCAGTGCGTTGCCCTCAAGGCAATTTTGGCGGACATTATCGATGAGAGTGTTGACAGCCTGCGATTCTACTATCTTGGAAACAAATATCAGACAAAAGTAGAGCATATGGGTGTCGATCACGGAATTTCAGTGGATAATACTCTGATTCTGTGACGGAATAGGGGCGCGAACAGGGAGCGCACATTTCATAATTGTTTAGAGCTCGGGGAGGATGATGGGGGTGGAAACTTACAGACCATTTAATCCAAAGTTCAAGGTCAATCATGCATATGTGTTTGATAAATGCGGCCCCGGGGTTCAATGGGATCCGGCAGTTGAAGTTAAGCAACTGTCGTCGCCTGGAAGAAAATACGGACAGAAACCAGCAAAGGCTTTCAGCGGATATTCAGTATACAAGCCTTGAGTAATACGTTATAATAAAGCAAGTTTCCGGGAATTGATGTCCGGATATTACATGTTCCGGCAATAGCAGAAATTTTCTGGCCTGGGATTTTTTTCTGCTTCTCAGCCAGGAAGAGAAGCAGAGACGAAAAGAGCGCTGCCGTTTTATCCTGAAGCGGGCGGATCCTGAGCCGGCAGAGATAACAAATGTTATGGAAAAAGCCCTGAAGCCGTTGATCCGGGAGGTTTCCGACGTTATGGTTCAGGAAGAGATCCCAAAATGGGAACTTTTGCCGGACGGAAGCCCCATCCCTGAAGATCGGGAATAGGGTGCTGGTGCCGGTAGGAGCAGAACAGAAAGAAAGGACAGCTATGGCTACATTATTTGATACAAGAACAAAAGAACGTAAAGAAACCTTCCGGGATTTTTTCGGAGTGGAAACCGATGAGGAGATCACTGAGGAGTCCCTGGAGCGGCTGCTCCAGTTTGAGGATCTGATGCTGAAGTACCGCTCAGCCATCCGGGAGGTCACTACCAAGCTGGAAGTGCTGAACGATGAGCTGACTCTGTCCCGGGAGCACAATCCCATTGCCAGCATCCATTCCCGGGTAAAGCGTCCCTACAGCATCGCGGAAAAGCTCCGCCGGAATAACAAGCCGGTGACGGTGGAATCCATCCAGGAGCATCTCAACGATGTGGCGGGGATCCGGGTGATCTGCTCGTTTATCAACGACATCTACGACATCGCGGAGATGCTCCTGGCCCAGGATGATATCCGCCTGATCACCAGGAAGGATTACATTAAAAATCCCAAGCCCGGAGGCTACCGCAGCCTGCATCTCATTGTGGAGATCCCGGTGTTTTTCTCTAACGGTAAGGAGCCGATCCGGGTGGAGGTGCAGATCCGCACCGTGGCCATGGATTTCTGGGCCAGCCTGGAACACCAGATCCGTTACAAGAATGACTCGCCGGAAGTAAAAGCCATTGCGGAAGAACTGCGGATCTGCGCGGATACCATTGCCGCCACGGACGTGAAGATGCAGGAGCTGAAGCTGAGGATTTCCGAGAAACATGCCAGAGACAGGGAAAGAAGAAAGCCCTGAGAAATGCAGACGGGGATCCTGTCCTTCTGGGTGTACCATAAATACAGGCCAAAAGGGAGGGCAGTATCCGAAAAGGGAGATACCTTTTAAAAACATATCCGGAAGGAGATGAGTATGAAAGCTTTCACTTACATAGAACAGGGAAAATTTGCCATGCGTGACAAGCCGGTGCCGGTGCTGCAGGATCCCGGGGACGCCATTGTCCGGGTGACCATGAGTTCTATCTGCACCAGTGATCTGCATATTAAACACGGAAGCGTGCCCCGGGCGGTCCCGGGGATCACTGTGGGCCATGAGATGGTAGGTGTCGTGGAGCAGACCGGTCCCGGCGTGTCCGCTGTCCGTCCCGGAGACCGGGTGACGGTGAATGTGGAGACCTTCTGCGGAGAGTGCTTTTTCTGCAGACACGGGTATGTCAATAACTGCACAGATCCAAACGGCGGATGGGCTCTGGGCTGCCGCATCGACGGCGGCCAGGCGGAGTACGTCCGGGTGCCCTGCGCGGATCAGGGACTGAACCGGATCCCGGAGGGGGTCACCGATGAGCAGGCCCTGTTTGTGGGGGATATTCTGGCCACCGGATTCTGGGCGGCCAGGATCTCCCAGATCGGCCCGGAGGACACCGTGCTGATCATCGGCGCGGGCCCTACGGGAATCTGTACTCTGCTGTGCGTGATGCTGCAGCAGCCCCGGCGGATCCTGGTCTGCGAGAAAAATGAGACCCGGAGGCAGTTTGTCCGGGATCATTATCCCCAGGTGTTCCTCTGTACCCCGGAGGAATGCGAAGAAACTGTGAGGCAGCATTCGGATCACGGCGGCGCGGATGTGGTGCTGGAGGCCGCCGGAGGAAAGGACACCTTTGAATTAGCCTGGAAATGCGCCCGTCCCAATGCCATCGTCACCATTGTGGCGCTTTATGAGGAAGACCAGGTTCTGCCCCTGCCCCGGATGTACGGAAAAAACCTGACCTTTAAGACCGGGGGCGTAGACGGCTGCGACTGTGCCGAGATTCTGGAATTGATCCGCCGGGGAAAGATCGACACCACCCCTTTGATCACCCACCGCTTTCCTCTGGCGGAGATCGAGAAAGCCTACCAGATCTTTGAGCAACAACAGGACGGGGTCATGAAGATCGCGGTGACGGCGGAGTGAAAAAGGAGCTCCATATGGAATGTTTGAAAGAAACAGCAGATAAATTACAGACTCTGAAGACGTATTTCGGCTATGACAGCTTCCGCCCCGGCCAGGAGGAGATTGTGGATCAGATCCTCTCCGGCCGGGATGTTCTTGCCGTGATGCCCACCGGAGCCGGAAAGTCTCTGTGCTATCAGCTGCCGGCGCTTCTGATGCCCGGAATTACGGTGGTGGTGTCTCCGCTGATTTCCCTGATGATGGATCAGGTGAAGGCTCTGAACGAGGCGGGGGTCCATGCGGCCTACATTAACAGTTCTCTGACGGAAAATCAAATCGCAAAGGCGCTGGAGCTGGCAAAAACAGGCCGCTACCGGGTCATCTATGTGGCTCCGGAACGGCTGGAAACGCCCCGTTTTCTGGACTTTGCCTGCCATGCGGAACTGGCCATGCTGACGGTAGATGAGGCTCACTGTATTTCCCAGTGGGGACAGGATTTCCGCCCCAGCTATTTGCGGATCCGGGAGTTTGTCCATCGGCTTCCCCGGCGGCCGGTGATTTCTGCCTTTACGGCTACCGCCACGGAACGGGTTCGGGAGGATATTCTGGCTTCCCTGGAGCTGGAGAATCCTTTTACGGCAGTTACCGGTTTTGATCGGGAAAATCTGTACTTTGAGGTGCAGAGAGTCAAAGATAAAAAGGGAAAGATCCAGAGCTATCTGGAAGCCCATCGGGAGGACAGCGGCATTATTTACTGCGCCACCAGAAAGGGTGTGGACGAGCTGTATCTGTATCTGGAAAATGCAGGATTTTCCGTGGGACGGTACCACGCCGGCATGAGCAGTGAGGCCAGAACCGCCAGCCAGGAGGATTTCATTTATGACCGGGTGAAGGTGATGCTGGCTACCAACGCCTTTGGTATGGGGATTGATAAATCCAACGTGCGGTTTGTGCTTCACTATAACATGCCCCAGAGCATGGAAAATTATTACCAGGAGGCCGGAAGAGCGGGACGGGACGGCGGGCCCGCGGAGTGCATTCTGTATTATTCGCCCCAGGATGTGGTGATCAACCGCTTTCTGCTGGACAGCAAGGAGAGAACCGGGGAGTATACGCAGGAAGAACTGCGGATCGTCTGTTCCCAGGATGCGGAGCGGCTTCACCGGATGGAGATGTACTGTACCACCAACGGCTGCCTGCGCCATTTTATTTTGCGGTATTTCGGGGAGGATGCCCCGGAGAACTGCGGCAGCTGCTCCAACTGCCTGGCGGATTTTGAGCAGATGGATGCAAGGGGAGCGGCGGCGGATGTGATCCGCTGCGTGAAAGCTTCCGGACAGCGGTTCGGCCTGAATCTCATGGTCGGAACCCTGCTGGGAGCCGATACGGCGAAAATCCGTAATTACCGCCTGGATGAAAATCCTTCATACGGAAAGCAGAGCAAGCTGGGTCAGCCCCTGCTGCGGGAGGTGATCAGGGCCCTGCTGGAACAGGGGTATCTGAGGCAGACGGAAGACAGGTATTCCCTTCTGAAGCTTACGGAGAATTCGGAAGTCCTTCTGTACTCGGAGGAGCCCTTCTGGATTTCTTACCGGAGGGAAGAGGAGAGAAAACCCGCGGTCCGGAAGAAGTCTGCCTCAGCAGCGGAGCTTACGGAAAAAGACAGGGAGCTTTTTGAAGAACTGCGGAAGCTCCGGGCAGAACTGGCCCGAAAGAGAGGAGTGCCGCCCTATATTGTGGCATCTGACAAAACGCTTGCGGATCTGTGCGGAAAAATGCCCCATACCCGGGAAGAACTTCTGGAGGTCAACGGCATGGGAGAAAAGAAGGTGCAGATGTATGGAGAGGCGTTTCTGGCCAAGGTCCGGGAGGCTGCCGCAGAAGATAAGGTTTAAGAGTGACACACAGTTGCAGAAAAAGGAGAACGCATATGGCTGGTTACATATTGAAAATTATGCTGGAGGGTACTCATCCGCCTGTCTGGAGAAGGGTCCTGGTGCCGGAAAAGATTACTTTCGCAGACCTGCATCAGGTGATTCAGGCTGTTTTTGGCTGGAAAGACGCGCATCTGCATGAGTTTCGCTCTCTTGCGCTGAAAGTCCGGATCACCGGGAAAGAGGTTTTGGAAAATTTTGAAACGGGAGTTTTTTCGGAGGATCGCGTTTTGCTGGAGGATTTCCTGTTCGAAAAGGGAAATTTCCGCTATATCTATGATTTTGGAGATGACTGGGCGCACCGGATCGTTTATGAGAAAACGGAGGAATCCTTCCTGGGCCGCAGTCCGGTGCTGCTGAAAGCGAAGGGGGATCATTTCGCGGAAGATTCCGGCGGCGTGTACGGCGGCGATGGAAAAGAAAACAGAATCCCTTTTTCCGCGGAAGAAACCGCAGCCAGATTGGCAGATCTGAACTTCCCTGTGGATAAAAAGCTGGAAGAAGAGCAGATGATCCGAGAAGAGATCCGCAAGGGAATTGCAGGCCTGGCATCTGAGATGAATTCCTGGCTGAAAGAGCGGCTGAATCAGATACAGGCAGAAAAGAAAGAGCCGCCCTCAGCCATGACAGAGAAAATAAAGCTGTGGAAATCCCTTATGGAAGACGAAAAAAATCAAGTTTCCATGGAAATCCTTCCGGAAGTGAAAGGTCAGCGGGAATTGCTTCAGGCTCTCAGCCGCAAGGAATTGAAGGATTACTGCAAATACCTGCAGATTCCCACCCTGGACGCGTGGACAGAGGAAAGACTGGCCGGTGAGATTTCAGATACTCTGACCACACATCCGGAATACCTGCTGTATGTGTTTTTTGAGGAAGAATTCCGGGAGCTGAAGCAATTCTGGAGCCTTCCCAAGGGGCCGGTTCCGGCGGAGCAGCCGTGTTCTGATACGCACATCAAGGCACTGGGTCTGGGACTGATGGATATCCGCCTGACAAAGGAATGCCGGAAGAACAAAATACAAGTGTCCTTTGCCCGGGAACTGGGACAGCTGTTTTCCGCATTCCGGGAGAATGAGGTTCGTAAGATCTACCGGAGACTGCAGCGTTTGTCAGGAAGGCTGGGGGATATGATCCTGGCTTACGGCATGGTGGAATTGAACAGCTTTTATAAGATGTTCTGCCGGATTTACGGGGAAAGTCTCTCGGAAGAAGAGTTCAAACGGCTGGTCTATTGGCATGGCCGGTTTAACAATCTGCTGCGGACCCTGTATACCGGGGAGGGGATCAGCTATGGGGTCATGCTGGATCTGGACGCGGCTTCCCTGCTGGACAAGATCAAAACATACAGTGACGACCTGGAGTATAAGCTGTTTTCCAGAGGAGAGCTGAGGGATTACAACCGACAGACCATAGAAACCTATCCGGAACTGGGATTCCTTCATAATATTTTTATGTTTTCCATGGGACTGCCATCCTCTGCGGCGGATCACATGATAGAAAGTCTTTACCGGGAACTGATGAACGGATGTACGATGCAGGAAGTGCTGAAACGTATAGAGCTTACGGAATGGGAAAAGGAGCCTCTGCCGGTACGCAGCAGTCTGTGGAGCAATCTGTCTTCCCTGATGCTGGAATTTCCGCAGCCTATGCTGAAGGGACGCAGCCGGGAAGAGTACGCGAAAGAGAAGAAAATTTCCCCCTGGAGGGTGGAAATGGTTTCCGTCGGGAGGAAAAAAACCGGAAAACAAAAGCCTCTGTGCGACTTTCCCGCAGAAGTGCAGGAACATATGAAAGGGGCAGAAAACAACAGCCGGGAAGACCTGCAGTGGCTGGAAAAATACCGGAAAGAAAAAAAGATTGTTTCCGAAGAATACCTGTATTTTCTGGCGGATCAGTTTACCGTTTCCTGTGATTGGACGCAGGCGCGGAAATTGGCAGAAGAACTGGAAAAAAGTTCTCCCAGTGGAGCTGCCGGGGCGCAAGTTCTGCGGGAGCGAATCCGGGAAGGTCAGAAAACAGTGGATGATTTTGAAACGGAGGAGCCATTTGGCTGGGGATTTCCCTGGGCGGCCGATCCGGAGCTGGAGAGGCAGATGCCCTATGTCCGGAAAAATCCGAAGATCGGCCGCAACGATCCCTGTCCCTGCGGAAGCGGAAAAAAATACAAACACTGCTGCGGAAAATAGGAGCGGAGAAGAGCCGCAAGAAAAAGGGGATGCTGAAGGCAATTTTTATATTGCTGTAAATTTAATAGACAGATGCCCCGCCGCTGGAGACGGGGCATCTGTGCGTATACCAGTCACTCTTTCTATACAAAGACTATTAATACCTGCAGGGCTTTTTCCGCGGCATGGCAGAAGCTGTCTTTCTGGCTGAAACCGGAGGAACAGCGGGTTACTGTTCCAGTATTTCCCCTGCCTTTTCCAGATAGCTGCGGATGGTCAGATGCTGGGGGCAGCGTTCCTCACATTTGCCGCATTTCACGCAGTCAGAGGGTTTTCCGTTCCGTTCTGCCAGCTGTCTGAAGCGCCGGCGGACGTTCCGCATCTGAGACGGGCCAAACCGGTGCAGGTCATTGCAGAAGGCGAAGTAATCCGGAATGGCAATGTGCTGAGGACATCCTTCGGTACAGTAGCGGCAGCCGGTGCAGGGAATCGCGATGGATTCCTGAATGATTTTTCTCACCTGTTCCAGGACTGTGATTTCCTCCCGGGACACAGGCCGGAAGTCCTTCATATAGCTGATATTGTCCGCCATCTGCGCTTCATCGCTCATGCCGGAGAGAACCACCATAATATTTTCCGGGCTGGCGGCGAAACGCACGGCCCAGGAGGCGGTGGACTGATCCGGCTGATGTTCTCTCAGAAGTTTTTCCGCCTCTTTCGGAATGGAAGCCAGGCAGCCGCCTTTTACAGGTTCCATAACGATCACCGGTTTGCCGTGGCGGGCGGCGGTCTCATAGCACAGCCGGGACTGCACCTTGGGATCCTCCCAGTCCAGATAGTTCAGCTGGATCTGTACATATTCAAGGTAAGGGTATCTGGTGAGGATCTCTTCCAGCATTTTGGCGTCGCCGTGAAAAGAAAAACCGATATGTTTTACCTTTCCCTCCTCCTTCAGCCGGCGGACAAAGTCAAAAGCGTGAAGTTCCTGAGCTTTGGGATAGGCATTGGGATCCAGTCCGTGAAGCCAGTAGTAGTCAATAAAATCCACGCCCAGCCGTTCCAGCTGTCCGGCAAAAAATCCCGGCATATCCTCTTCTGTTTCCAGCATGAACATGGTCAGCTTGTCTGTGATTGTATAGGCGTCCCTGGGATACCGTTTTGCCACGGCTTCCCGGAAGGCAATTTCGCTCTGCCCGTCATGATAGCAGGCTGCTGTGTCAAAATAAGTAAAACCGGCGGAAAGAAAAGCGTCCGCCATTTTCTTTACGGTTTCCACGTCGATGCTGCGCTCATCTTCGGGATCCAGCAGGGGAAGCCGCATGAGGCCAAATCCTAATTTTTTCATACCCGTCATCTCCTTTTTCCAGGCAGTTTTCTGCCCTTTTCTTTTATTATATACCCTTTGTCCGCCGTAAGAAAGCATAGATCTGAAATGCCGGGGAAAACCATCCGGCCGCGCAAAAGGGCAGAATGATACAAAAAATTTTTAAGATTGTACAGGTATTCCAAAGACAATTCGTGTATAATAACTGTATTAGGACAAACAGGAGAAGAACGAGTATGAATATGACAGAACGAAGGGACAAAGGGCTGGCCTATATTTCAGATGAAGAGGTATTCGCGGAACAGGCGGTCTGCCGAAGGATCCTGCAGAAACTGAATTTCATGGACCGCTCTGATTTTAAGGGGATCGCGAAGGTGGTAAAGGAGCTGCTGGGAAAATCCGAGAACGCTATGATCAATCCCCCTTTTTACTGCGACTACGGCAAACATATTGAAGTGGGAAAGAATTTTTTCGCCAACTACAACTGCACAATCCTGGATGTGGCAAAGGTGAAGATCGGCGACAACTGCCAGATGGCTCCCAACGCGGCTATTTATACCGCCGGCCATCCGATTCATCCGGACACCAGAAATACGCTGTATGAGTACGGAAGGGAAGTTACCATCGGCGACAATGTCTGGATCGGAGGCAATTCGGTCATCTGTCCGGGAGTCCATGTAGGCAGCAACGTGGTTATCGGCGCGGGAAGCGTGGTGACCAAAGATATTCCGGATTGGAGTGTGGCGGCCGGCAATCCCTGCCGGGTGATCCGCAGGATTACCGAGGCGGACAGGCGCAGACTATTCCGGGATGAAGAAATCGATGATGAGGCCTGGGAGGATATAAAGAATAGAGAGAGGAGAAGTAATTATGCTTGAAATTGGAACAAAAGCCCCGGCGTTTGCCCTTCCGGATCAGAATGGAACGGTGCACACCCTGGAGGAGTATCGTGGAAAGAAAGTGATCTTATATTTTTATCCGAAGGATAATACCTCCGGCTGTACCAAACAGGCCTGCGGATTCCGGGATCTGTACCCGCAGTTTATGGAGAAAGGAGCGGCAGTGCTGGGCGTCAGCAAGGACAGTGCGGCGTCCCATAAAAAGTTTGAGGAAAAATACGGCCTGCCCTTCACGCTGCTGTCTGATCCGGAGCTTTCCTGCATCAAAGCCTATGATGTGTGGCAGGAGAAAAATATGTATGGGAAAAAGACCATGGGAGTGGTGCGTACCACCTACCTCATTGATGAGGAGGGGATCATTGTGAAGGCCTTCGGCAAGGTGAAAGCAGCCGACAATCCGGCACAGATGCTGGGGGAACTGTAAAACAGTTTCGGTGAGGGTGTCCCGGCGGAAAATTCTGTTTTGCCGGGGCGCAAAGGGAGGAGTAAAATGAAGGTACAGAAAGTATGGGGCGTCTACCGGAGTGCCACAGGTAATACCCGGAAGGCAGTGAAAATGCCAAATATTTTGTAGATCCCGCCTTCCTTTCCCATGTGGCCATGCCGGAACAGACCTTTGTCCGGAGAGCGGAGAACCGGATGCTTCTCTCATAAAATGATGTTGGGGTCAAAAGCCCCCAACTATGATGCCTGCGGATTGTTCCGTGCTGCGCACTCCCACAATCCTACCCAATATTCGCATATCGTGGGATATGCATCCCACTTTTATGCTCATATTAGGGCGGGTCCCAAGGCCTTAACCCCACTTATGAGCAAGCTCATGTGGGTTTAGGCCTTTTGACCCTGGCATCATAAAATAGAAAAATATTCATATCCATACTTGACATAACATAGCCATGCTGTTATATTAAATATAGAACAAATAGAAAAGAAGAAAAGTCTGCCTGGCAGGCTTTTCTGTTTGAAAGATAGAATATGAGGTGATGGCTATGGCAGCAAAGAGAGATTATTACGAGGTTCTGGGCGTTGCCAGAGACGCGGACCCGGGAACAATTAAAAAAGCATACAGGAAACTGGCTAAGAAATACCATCCGGATACCAATCCCGGAGATAAAACAGCGGAGCAGAATTTTAAGGAAGTCACGGAAGCTTACAATGTACTCAGTGATCCGGAGAAAAAGAAATTATACGATCAGTTCGGCCACAGCGCCTTTGACGGTACAGGCGGAGCGGGAGCCGGCGGCTTTGAGGGCTTCAATGGCTTCAGCGGTTTTCAGGGAAATGGAAACGGCGGCTACAGAGAGTATCATTTTACCGGAAACGGCGCCCATATGGATGATATTTTCGGGGATCTGTTCGGAGATATGTTCCACGGAGCCGGCGGCAGCGGCTTTCAGGGCGAACGTTTTTACAGCGGCGGCCCGGGAGGATCCTTCCGCGGCAGAGGAAGGGATCTGAACACAGAGGTGACGGTCACCTTCGATGAGGCGGCCTTTGGCTGTGACAAGCTGCTGAATTTCCGTCGGGAGGACGGCAGTGTCCAGACTCTGCAGGTTCATATTCCGGCAGGCATTGATGAGGGCCAGAGCATCCGTCTGCGGGGCAAAGGTATGCCCGGCGCGGGAGGCGGAGTGGCCGGAGACCTGATGATGAAGGTACACATTCAGGAAAAACCGGGATTTACCAGGAAAGGACTGGATCTGTATTCCACAGTGACGATTCCTTTTACTACGGCGGTGTTCGGAGGGGAAGCGATGGTGCGGACCCTGAAAGGAAACGTTATCTGCCGGATCCAGGAGGGGACTCAGTCCGGAACGAAAATCCGATTGAGAGGCAAGGGCATTGTTTCCATGAAAGATCCCGCGGTTTGCGGCGATCAGTATGTAACTGTGCAGATCCAGGTGCCCAGGGATCTGAGCCCGGAGGCCCGGCAGAAGCTGCGGGAATTTGAGGCGGCCTGCGGGAAAAGCGGAAAAAGATGGAGCGCGGCCTGAATGCGGATGACAGAAGGCGCCCCTTCCGGACAGGATACTTTGTATCCTGCCGGAAGGGGCGCCTTCTCTGTGCCGCTATGACTGCACAGGCAGGCGGAAGCAGTTCTGCATAATATCCTGCAGTTCCGCTCTGCTTTCTATGGTGTGTTTTCTGGTCACGCCGTTTCTGGTCTGGGTAAACAAATCCCCCAGAACACTGTTGACCCCGTCCTCGGTCCGGATATTGAGAAACAGCTTTTGAGTAAACACAGAATCAGGACTCTGGGAACAGTAGAAATTCATAGTAATAAAATTTACATTATCCTGGGGCATGGTATAGAACTGGATGATTTTTTCGCGATCTCCCGCGGAAGTGGTTCTGCTTAAAGTCCACCAGAAATCATCCGCTTTGTCCACAAAATAGGTTTCCCGGCCAAAGTTTGCTTCCACCCCGTCTGCCACCAGAATGCTGGCCGGGGGAGTGGGACCGCCGTAGCCTACGTCGCAGAAATATTTAGCCCCCTCTATGTCCACAATGACGCCCCTGTGGAGGATAGGGGGAAGAAAGTTTTTGTTCCGCAGGATCCGGCACATGCAGGAACTGGCTTGAAAGCCCAGAGCCTGAAGAAAACGGGTGAACAGAGCGTTCAGCTCAAAACAGTAGCCGCCCCGGCCTCCCAGAATCACTTTGTTGTAGAGATCTGTAATTCCCAGAGAAATCGGACGGTGATATTCATAGACGTCCAGGTTTTCAAAAGGGATCCTGCACTGGTGGGCGAAAACCAGAGCATCCAGGTAGGACTTGTCCAGAACAGGCCGGGAAGCGGTTCCCAGCCGTTTCAGATAGAGTTCCGTATCGGGAATGGGTTCATATAAATTTTCGTACATAGCCGGCATCTCCTTATCTCGCGTAAAATATCATTTCCCCCATTATAGACAAATTTTCACCGGGATACAACCGCGGAAGGCGGGAAAATAAAATTCAGCAGTTTTACAGGGACTCCTGTACAAAAAGTCGAAATGAACCGGAAATGATATGAACTTTGTGCGGATTTACCAATACTTTGCTTTGCTCTATACTGATTCTTAGATTGATCGACAAAAGATTGTACAATCAAAGGGAGAAAGGAGAGGTTAATATGAGTGCGGAGAACAACAAATCTGGCGCGTCCAAAGAGCGCAAAGGCCTGAGCCGCGCCTTGAAACTGTTTTACGGTGTGGGAGACTGCGGATTTACTCTCATGAGCAATGTGGAGAGTTATTTCTTCAATGTCTTTCTGACCAATCTGGCGGGATTCCCCCTGGCTGTGGTGACCATGATCACTACTATTTCCAGCGCGATTGATGCCGGGCTTTCCTGGATCTACGGCGCGATCCTCAACAGTATCAAACCAAAGAAATGGGGACGCTATCGTTCCTGGCTGGTTCTGCTTCCATGGATCGTCCCGTTCCTGTACGCCTTCCAGTTTATTAAGGTGGGAAGCGGGCCTGTTTCAATCGCGGTAATTATCATTGCCGCGGTGGCCAGCCATGTGGTCTGGAATTTCCCCTATGTGGCCAATGTGTCCATGATCGCCGTGGCGGGCAAAACTCCGGAGGAGAGGGCGCAGCTTTCTTCCACCAGAGCAGCGTGGGCTAATCTGTCCAAGGTAATTTTCTCTTATGTGGCGACGCCCCTGGCGGCCCTGTTTGCCGGATTTATCGGGGAAACCAACAAATACGGAGCAGTGGCCTTTGTGCTGGGCTGCGTTATGGCGTTTTTGTATTTCGCCCATTTCAAGATGTTTGACGGCTATGAGAAGGTTGAGACTGTTACGAAGGATACAGCCAAAAAAGACAAAGACAAAACCTCCGGCATGGATCTTCTGAAGGCTCTGGGACAGAACCCGCCTCTGATTATGCTGCTGCTGTCGGATCTGGCAAAATGGATGTTCAACTTCGTGGTTGCGGGAGCTGCCTCCTATTATTTCATTTATGTTGCCAAAGACGAAGGCCTGCTGGCTACGTACATCCTGATCTCAAATATCTTCTGTGTTGTGGGATCTTATCTGGCAAAGAATATGGCGAAAAAGCTTTCCACCAGAAACGCTACCATTTACACCTTCTTCGCCATGGCCATTGTTATTTTGGTAGCCAACTTTACCTACACCAATGTATGGCTGGTCATCATTCTCATGTCCGTGGCTCAGTTCGGATATGGAATCGCATATGCATGTACCCCGGCTCTTTACGCGGACACCATCATCTACTCCGAATGGAAGACCGGAAAGAACGCCACCGGATGGATCAGCGGACTGCAGAACGTGCCCCTGAAGATCGGTGTTATGACCCGGGGAATCATCATCACCGGATGTCTGGCTATGGCGAATTTCAGCAAGGAGATTGATCCCGCGGCAGCCTCTGAGGGACTGCAGAAAGGCATCTGCGTGGCCTTTATGGTGATCCCGGCTATCGCGCTGGTGGTAGCCGCGGTGCTTCTGATGTTCGGCTTCCGCCTGACGAAAGATAAAGTCGAGAAATATCAGGCAGAAATCGCTGCCCGCAAGGCCGCCTGACCGGGCTTTAAAGAAGCGGGGATGAAACAGGGCCCGAAGCATCCCCGGAAAAAGACCGGATCTTTCAATTATAAAAGAAAGGATAAATATATGGCAGTTTTTAATGAAGACGAACTGAAAATCATCGGCGAATATAATATGCCGGGCATCTACGGCGCTCCGGACAGTATCGTGCCGAAATATAATTACCCCATCACGCCAAAGGAAAACATGATCCGTATGCTGGAAGGAAAAAAACCACTCTGGGTTCCCAACCAGACGCTGGATAACAACGCGGTTCAGCCTTTGGTCATGCCGGACGCCCGGGCGCGGAATTTCGGCGGCATCGACTGGTTCGGCATTGAGTGGGAATACGAGCCCAAGACCAAAGCCGCCATGGTTAAGCCCGGAACCAGAAGACTTTCCGCCATCTCCAAATGGCGAGAAGAGCTGGTATGGCCGGATCTGTCCGCCATCGACTGGAAGAAGGACTATGAGGACAACTATAAAGGCAGAATGGCGGAGGATCGTTTCAGCTACTTTGTCATTGTAAACGGACTGTTTGAGAGAACAGCGGATCTCACCAGCTTTGAGGACGCTTTCTGCGCGCTGCTGGAGGAACCGGAGGAACTCACCGCTTTCTACGACAAGCTGACAGAATGGCACATTGAGCTGATCCGTATTGCCAGGGAAGTATACAATGTGGATATGATTCTCTTCCACGATGATATGGGTACCCAGATCAGCACCTTCTTCTCGCCGGATATTTACCGGGAGCTGTTTCTGCCCCAGTACAGCAAGATCACCAAGGCGGCGCATGATCTGGGCATGTACATCTGTCTCCATTCCTGCGGCTGTATCTCTACCCTGATGCCGCTGATCATTGAGGCGGGATTTGACGCCTGGGAGGGACAGGACAGCGCCAATGACAAAAAGGCCATCATGGAGCAGTACGGAAAGGAGCTGGCTCAGTGCGCGCTTTATATTATACCGGCGGATATGAGCGATGAGGACGCGGTGGCGGATATTCACAGGAAAGTGGACGATCTGGCTATGACGGGACGGTTCGCCTGCCGACTGAGGGACGAAAAAACAGACCGTGCCGTGAACCTGGCGGAAGAACTGTATCGCTACAGCCGCGAAAAATATATGGAAATGGAGGAATAAATCTATGCTTACGGCAAAAGAAAACTTTCTGGAAACCCTGAAAAAGGATGGAAGACCGGATCGCCTGGTAAATCAGTATCAGCCCTTTGTACCCATTATGAACGATCCTCTGCAGAGATATACCAGAGGAAACCGTGTGAGAGGAACCACATCCATTGACAAATGGGGAACTGAGATTCTCTTTCCGGAGGACGCTCCCGGCCCCATGCCCCATGTGACCAATGAGAACAAGGTCTGCCCGGACATTACCCGCTGGAAAGAATATGTGAAGGTTCCGGATCTGGCGGCCAACTGCAGTCAGGGCTGGGAGGACGCGCTGGCCAGCGCGGCGGCGGTAGACCGCTCTGAGAAATTAGTCATGGGATTTATGGGAACCGGCGTGTTTGAGCAGTGCCACTTCCTTATGGGATTCGAAGATACTCTGATGAATTTCCTGCTGGAGCCGGAAGCCATGCATGAGCTGGTGGACGCGGTGGCGGAGTACCGCTTTCAGTACGCCAAGCTGCTGGTAGACAATCTGAAACCGGATGTAATCCTTTCTCATGACGATTGGGGATCCAAGAGGAGTCTGTTCATGCAGCCGGATACCTGGAGAGAGTTCTTTAAAGACCATTATAAGAGAATTTACGGATACATGAAAGACCACGGAGTGATCGTCATCCACCATGCGGATTCCTTCTGCGAGCCTATTGTAGAGGATATGGTGGACATCGGCATTGATGTATGGCAGGGAGTTCTCCCGGAGAACGATATCGTGAAGCTGCAGAAACAGCTGGACGGCAGAATGACTCTCATGGGAGGAATTGACGCTACGATTGACCGGAAAGATTCCACAGAGGAGGAGATCCGGGCGGATGTCCGCAGAGCCTGCAGCACTTATGGGCCCGGAGGACACTACATCCCCTGCATGACCTACGGTCTGGCGGGAACCATCTATCCGAAGACAGATGAAGTGATCGCGGATGAGATTGACCGTTACAATAAAGAAACATATGGTGTATAATCAATCCTGTATCAGGGCGTCCGCCGGGCGCCCTGAAGCCGGTTGACAGAAGAACGCTGCCTACAGAGGAGAGTACATGGAAGAACAGAAGACAAACCCTGAAGAAAGTCCCCTGAGATTTAAATTGAATATGAGGGTGATTGCGGACGCCCTGGAACGGAAATCCAGACAGATCCTGTATTACGGCTCCAACGATGTCTGCTGTCTGGAGGAAGCCAGGATGTATTATCCGGGTATGAAATTGAAGAAAAATTATGTCTATCTGGTTCCGGGCGGAGAGGTGGACGGACTTTTCAGAACCTGCGCAGGGATGGCTTTCGTAATCGTAGGAGAAACCAACATGGATTTTCTGCCGGAAAATTCTCCCATGGTTCAGGTGATCGACGGCAGCGGCGCCCTGGAGATTTTTGAGATTGTTCAGGATACCTTTGAAACCTATAAGAGATGGGACTGGAGACTTCAGCGGGCGCTGTACAGCACCCGCCCGCTGGATGAAATGGTTCTGGCCAGCATTAAAGTGTTTCGGAATCCCATGTTCATCCATGACACCAATTTCTTTATTATTTCTGATCCCAAACATGTGCCGGAAATGCTGGAGTGGAGTACCGATCCCAGAACCGGACGGAAAATAGTGCCGCCTCAGGTAATCAATGATTTCATGGTGGATATGGTTTATCTGGAAGGAATGAAGGACAAAAAAGCTGTCATGTTCCCTGCAGAGCAGAGAGGGTACAGGATTCTCTACTATAACCTCTGGAATGACGGACGCTATGCGGGCAGAATCCTGGTGGATGAGATCTACCATCCCATTCAGCCGGGAGATTTTATGGTGCTGGACTACCTGGGGAAAGTGGTGGAAACCTGCCTGAAAAACCGGCGGATCACCTGGATGCACCCGGAAAATGACGCGGAACGGTTCTACCCGGATTTTCTGGAGCAGAAGGAAAAGGATGAGCGCAGGATCATGAATTATCTCCACTATCTTTGCTGGAACCGGAGGGATCACTACTGCTGCCTCAGCATTGAGGCGGAGCAGAAGGAATTCAGCGCGGTCTCCTCCATGGCAACCTTAGGCCAGATTGAGGCGCAGATCTCTGCGGGACAGGCCATCTATTACAACAACGGAATCGTGGTGGTAATCAACCTGTCCTTTGCAGGCAGCAGCATTGCTGAAATTCTCAGCAAAATGGCGGTGCTGCTGCGGGACAGCCTGCTGAAGGTGGGAGTGAGTTCAGAGATTGACGATTTTATGGAACTTCCCCAGGCGTACCGCCAGGCCTGTATTGCTTTGGATTTTGGCAGAAACAGCGAGAGCATGTACTGGTATTATTATTTCAACGATTATATGCTGGAATATATCATCGACCGGGCCAGCCGGGAGATTCCGGTGAACCTGCTGTGCTCCGACAGCCTGAAGCTGCTGAAAAAATATGACGGAGAGAACCACACGGATCTCTACCACACGTTAAAAGTCTATCTCAGTCTGGATCAGAATGTGCTTCAGACATCCAAAGAGCTGTATGTCCACCGGAGTACGGTGTTCTACCGTCTGGACCGGATTCAGAAACTGACAGGAGTAAATCTGCAGGACGCCAGAGAACGTCTGAAGCTTTTGATTTCCTTCTATATGCTGGAGAAAAATCTGTAAATTCAGAAAAGTCCCAGATCCTGCAGCAGGATTTTCAGACCGATGGCAATGAGAACGATGCCGCCTATAAGTTCCGAAAGAGATTTGTTTTTGGCGCCGAACAGGTTCCCTGCCTTTACTCCTATGGCGGAGAGCGCCAGAGTGGTGACGCCGATGACCGCAATGGAAGGATAAATGTTTACTTCCATAAAGGCAAAAGAGACTCCAACCGCCAGCGCGTCAATGCTGGTGGCCACAGCCAGAGGCAGCATGGCCTTAAAGGAGAAGGAGGCGTCCAGTTCCTCCGCAGGGCTCCTGGATTCCCGGATCATGTTGATGCCGATCAGGGACAGCAGGCCGAAGGCGATCCAGTGATCCACCTCAGACACCAGTTCGCTGAAACTGGATCCCAGACAGTAGCCCAGATAGGGCATCAGGGACTGGAAGCCCCCGAAATAAAGCCCCACGGTCAGCATGTGTTTTCCATTCACTTTACTTACAGAAAGTCCCTTGCAGATGGACACGGCAAACGCGTCCATGGACAGTCCCACTGCCACGGCCAGAAGTTCTAATATTCCCATCTTTTTATCCTCCTTGTAAAACAGCATCCGCCGGTATATCGCGCAAAAAAAGGCGGGACTATCTGCTATGCAGATAAGTCTCGCCATTTAAGAGAATACCAGAAATTGCTCCAGTATGTTGATATTCCCACACCGATGTGCCGACTACTCCCTTATTCCCGCCCATTATAGCAGAGCGGAGGGGGATCTGGCAAGCAAAAAATGTGCCGGAGATCAGTCTTCTGCCGGGACAAATACCTTCGCTTTCAGGATCCGTCCCTTATTTCCGCTGCAGCGAACCGTTCCGTCCGGGGAGACGGTGATGGTTTCATAGTTGTCCGGATTCTCATAGTCTTTGCTGATCCCGTCGTCATCGTAAAGGAGATAGCTGCTTTCCTCAGAAAGATAGGCTGCGGCAGTCAGGCGGGTTTCATCCAGCTGTTCCACATTCTCCGCCGTCTGGGCCAGGGGAAGGATGTGGCCTTTGCGGAGAAAAAAGATTACTTCTTCCGGGGCAGCTTCTACGTAATGGTGTCCGGCTTTCAGCTCCCGGAACCGGAAATCGTCAGGACCGGATGCCGTGATCAGCAGCATGTCTTCCGGAAGGTAGACATAGCGTCCCAGAGCGTTCTGCTGATATACGGGAGCCAGCATCAGGCCGTCTCCCAGAAGCACCTGATCTTCCGTCTGCAGGGCTTCCGGATCCCCCTGGTAGTCGAAGGACAGGGGACGGAACATCATAGTATCTTCCAGGGCTGCTTTCATATACTCACTGTAGAGATAGGGCAGGAGACAGTAGCGCAGCTGGATGATCCGTTTCAGAGATTCCATGTTGGAGAAGCGGTAAGCTTCCTGTTCTCTGGTACCCATGGCGGAGTGGTTCCGCATCAGGGGAGTGAAAATACCGAACTGAAGCCAGCGCAGCAGCAGATCTTCGGTGGTGTCAGCGCCGAAACCGCCCAGATCCGCTCCGGTGTAGAGGAAACCGCACATGTTCAGAGAAGGCATCATTTTTACGTTCATCAGAAGATGGGACCACCAGGAAAGATTGTCTCCCTGCCAGATGCCTCCGTACCGGTGCATGCCCACATAAGAGGAGCGGGAGAACATGAGGATCCGTTTGTCGGGTTCCAGTTCCTCAAAGGCCTCCCCGGCAGCCCGGGTCATATTGTATCCGTACAGATTGTGCACTTTGTCATGGCGGATCTTTTTCCCGGTGTTCCCGGGCTCATGGTAAAAGCTGCGGTAGTCCTCCGGGTTGTTGGCCAGGCTGCTGAACAGCCCCAGCAGCTGATTGGTTTTTTCCAGGTCCAGATTTTTCCCTTTGAATTCCGCTGCCTGATCCAGCACCTGATTCAGCCGCTTTTCAGAGTAGAAAATGGCGGGTTCATTCATGTCGTTCCAGAAACCGTCGATGCCCATATCCAGAAGCACCTTATATTTCATGCCGAACCATCTGCGGGCAGCGGGATTCAGCATGTCCGGGAAGTGGGCTTTTCCGGGCCATACGGCGCCTGTAAATACAGTGCCGTCCGCCTCTTTGCAGAAATATCCCTTTTCTATACCTTCCTCGTAGACGGAATAGCCATCCTCCACTTTGACACCGGCGTCGATGATGGGAACCAGGTGGATTCCCTCCTGTTTCATATCCGCCGCCAGTCCCGGAAGATCCGGGAAGCGCTCTTTTGAAACGGTAAAATCTTTATAGCGCTCCATATAGTCAATATCCATGTAGATGGCGTCCAGGGGAATGCCGTTTTTTCGGTGGCCCTCCGCTACCTGGCGGATTTCCTCCTGGGTTTTATAGCCCCAGCGGCTCTGGCCGTAGCCGAAGGCCCATTTGGGGGCGATGTAGCTTCTGCCGATGATCTTGCGGAATTGCCGGACAATGGAGAGATATCTTCCGTCTTCCGCCTCGATCAGATAGAGATCAAGATTCCAGTCCTCAGGGGTGATGGTCAGAGTATCCTGGCGGGTGTACCCGATGTCAAAGGTAAGCGTTCCGGGATAGTCTATAAAAATTCCGAAGGGTTTTTCACCGCCCACCAGCAGAAAATTGTGGGCTCCGTAGAGAGAATGGCAGGATTCCAGATGATTGGGCTCATCGGTGCAGTTGCTGGTGTAGGTCCAGCCTCTTTTATTGATGCCTCTGACCTGTTCCCCCAGCCCGTAAACAGGGGCGCCGGAGGCCATTTTGCAGGAGATGCTTCCGCCTTCTCTGGAAAAATAAGGGAGTTCTCCCGGCTCTGCGGGACAGGGTACAACAACGGCCTCAGTGGGAAATGGATTTCCAAATGTAAATTTGCGGATCATGATTTTCTCCTTTCGTTTCGTTCCTTTCTATGCTACTATTATAACGGCAGAGATCCTGTGAATCTTGCATATTTCTTACTGCTTTTAACACAATCCTGCTGTGACGGAGGAGGTAGCATGAGGGAAAAGGAACAGTATCTGGAAAAAAACCGGCACGGATCCGCCGTATTCCCGGTGGAGTACTATGACTGCGTATATCCGGCCGGTCTGGCCGGCCTGCCTGTCCACTGGCATGAGGAGTTTGAGATCACCTATGTCCGGGGAGGAGAATGTACTTATCTTATTGATCTGGAGCCGGTTCCGGTTCAGGAAGGGGATTTTCTTTTTCTGGCCTCCGGCGTGCTGCACGGGATTCCCGAGGGAAAGACCCGGTTTCTGGAGACAGACAGTTTTGTGTTTCATCCGGAAATGCTGGGAGTTCGGGGAGACGTATGCCGCACCAGGTATCTTCTGCCGGCGGAACGGGGAGAAATCAGGTTTCCGGCTGTGATCCGGGGGGAAACAGCGGAGCCGCTGAAAACCGTCTTTGACCGCCTGAAACAGAGTTTTCTCGCGAAAGCTTTCGGGTACGAATTAGAAGTAAAAGCCCTGCTGCTTCAGGAAATGGCGCTTCTGTACCGGCTGGTTCCTTTTGAGAGAAAAAGCCCGGAAAACCGGCAGGTGGTGGAAAAGCTGAAAACAGTGCTTCAGTATATTCGGGAACATTATCAGCAGCCGGTGACAGTGGGAGAACTGGCGGAACTCTGCCATTTCAGCGAATATTATTTTATGCGCTTTTTTAAACAGTACATGAATATGACCTGTGTGGAGTACCTGAATCAGTACCGGCTGGAGATCGCCGCGGGAGAACTGGCGGAGAGCGGAGAAAGTGTGACGGAGATTGCTCTGAATGCCGGCTTTAATAATCTTTCCTATTTCAATAGAGTGTTTAAGAGAAGTTTTGGCATGACGCCCAGAGAATACCGGAAGCAGTTCCGGCTCAGATCCTGCTGAGGGAACAGGGGAAAATAAAAAGATTATGAAAAAGTTACAAAAAAGTTAAGAAGTTCCCAAGAGGGAAACTATATCCTGTATAGTAAAAGAAAAAAGACCACAAGTTCCTGTACAAGGGAGGAAAATGGAAAAAGCCCAGGTTTAGGGCTTTTTTAATGGGAAAAACTGTGATATAATAAATGCCGGACTAAAATAATTGTACATTCGGCGAAAAAAAGGGGAGCCGTTACAACTGTTTACAGAAGATCTGCGAGGGGTAAGTATGAAAAGACAGAAGAAAAATGTTGCGAAAGTGTTAAGCGTATGCCTGGCCGGCGCGCTGACCTGCACGGGGATTCTTCCGGTGTTTGCCGGGGATGAGGCCGCGGAAAAGGAAGAACGGGACAGACTGGTTGTCTACCTGGATAAGGCAAACGGGCAGGATTCCAATGAGGGAAGCACAGATAAACAGCCTTTAAAATCGGTGAAGGCTGTTCGGGAATATTTCGAGAAGCTGGAGGAGGAGTCCGGCGAAGAGCAGAAGCCGGAACAGCCGGCAGCCGGTTCGGACAGCCTGGAGCAGCCGGAAAAGGAGATTAAGCTGGTGGTGCTCTGCCAGGAGACAGAGCTGACAGAAAGCGAGGAAAAACTTCTGGAAGAAGAGGGACTGCGGGTTCTCACCGCGGAAGAGTACCAGGAGTTCCTGGAACAGGAGAATCCAAAGGATGCTGAGCCGTCGGAAACCCCGGCACCGGATTCCCAGGAAGAATCGGAAGAGGAAAGCCAGAAGGATCAGCCGGCGGTTACCCCGTCTCCTGCCCCTGCCCCGGAAAAACCGGAGGAAGAAGAACCTGCGGAAGAGACAGTTCCCGGGGAAGAGGAACAGGAAGGGGAAGAGGAACCCGCGGCAGAAGAGGAGCGGGAACCGGAAAAGGAAGAGACCCCTGCGGCAGAAGAGACAGAGCCGACCCCGTCGGGAGAAGGGGAAGAAGAGAAAGAAGAGAAGCCTGAAAAGGAACCAGGTCCGGCAGACGAGGAAAAAGAGCCGGAACAGGACAAGACTTCGGAGGAAGAGCAGAAGAAACCGGAAGAGGAGCAGGCAGCTGCGGCAGAAGAAGAGAAAGAGCCGGAAGAAGAGCCGGCCCCGGAGGAGAAGGAACAGAAACCGGAGATTCTTCTGATGACTGAACTGGCGGAAGCTGAAAAGGCCCAGCCTTCCAAGGCTCCGGAGAAGGAGGAGAAAACAGAGCCGGAACAGGGCGAGGATCCGGACGCTCAGGAGGAAGAGGCCAAGCCGGAGGAGACGCCGCAGCCGGCGGAACCGGAGCAGAAGCCGGAACCGGAAAGCCATGACAGCCGCACGGCATCGGCGGAAGCCCAGGCATCCGCCAAGAAGAGCGGAACCCTTTCCGGCACTGCCGGAATTCAGGCAAGAACCCTGCCGGGCTTCGACCTGGTGGGCGGCGGTATTTCCGCTTTGAAGCCAGGCAATGCAGGCGGCTCCGAGAATGAGCTGACCGGATCGGTAGGATCCGGAAACAACAGTGTGACTCCGGCGGCAGAGCGCCCGGTGAATACCGGAGATTTCAGTCAGCTGCTGCCCTATACCCTGAGTATGGCGGTGGGTGTTCTGGGAGGAGGCATTCTCATGCGGCTCCGTCTGGAAAACAAAAGAAACGCCTGCCGGGCAGGCTACCGTCAGGAACTGGAAAAATTCCGGGAAGACTGCAGAATCCAGTGATAAAAAGAACAGCCCTTCCATATATACTATATGGGAGGGTTTGTTTATGGAAAAAATAAGATGGAACAGGCGCAGGATTCTGTCCCTGGTAAAGGGACTGCTGGCGGCCTACGCAGTGACCGCGGGCCTATTGATGCTGCTGGCTCTGGTGATCCTGCAACTGAATGTTTCAGAGGGAACGGTGGCAGCGGGCGTCATGGTGATCTATCTGCTCTCCTGTTTTCTGGGCGGATTCCTGCTGGGAAAAGGCGTGGGGAAAAACAAATTTCTGTGGGGAGTAATCCTGGGCGCCGTCTATTTTGTACTGCTGATGATTCTGTCCGCCGCGGCGGGATCCGGAAGCTTCGGGGGAGCTGGGAGAATTTTTTCTACCTTTCTGCTGTGCTGCGCCGGAGGGATGGCCGGAGGGATGCTGGCGTAATTGCGCAGACTTTCTTGCAAAACGAAAAGGCCTATGATATAATGATCACGGCAGCGGGAAAATCCCGAATCTGCCGGTATCGGGCGGGAGCGCCGGCTTCTGACGGTACATATCAGAACATGAAGGAGGAACGGATGATGAAACATATCAAGACGCTGAATACCAGAAATTTACAGAATACCGTGAAAAAAGGCGGATGCGGCGAGTGCCAGACTTCCTGCCAGTCAGCCTGCAAGACTTCCTGCACCGTAGGAAATCAGAGCTGCGAAAATACAAAATAAGAGAAAACTGTCATATGCGCCGCGGCGCGGACAGCAGTTACAGGAAGGTGTTCCCATGCCGGGGTTCCGGCTGGGGGCACCTTCTAATGTCGTCAGAAACCCGCGGTGTCAGCAGTAGCAGAAAGGAATAGCTTCGTGATTTACAGATACAAAAATAATGGTTACAACCTGGTGCTGGATGTGAACAGCGGTTCTGTCCATGTGGTGGATGAACTGTGCTATGAGGTGCTGGGCCTTCTGGATGAGGGAAAGACCGTGGCTCAGATCCAGGAGGAACTGTCCGGACAGTATTCCGCCGATGATGTGGCGGAGGTCTGCGGCGAGTGCGAGGAGCTTCGCCAGGAGGGCATGCTTTTTACAGAGGATGTATACCGGGGAGCCATCGAGCATTTTCAGGACCGGCCTACGGTGGTAAAAGCTCTGTGCCTGCACATTGCCCATGACTGCAATCTGGCCTGCCGGTACTGTTTTGCGGAAGAAGGGGAGTACCACGGGAGAAGGGCGCTGATGTCCTTTGAGGTGGGGAAAAAGGCCCTGGATTTTCTCATTGCAAATTCCGGAAGCAGAAGAAATCTGGAAGTGGACTTTTTCGGCGGAGAACCGCTTATGAACTGGGAGGTGGTGAAACAGCTGGTGGCTTACGGCCGGGAACAGGAAAAAGTTCACGACAAACGGTTCCGCTTTACTCTCACTACCAACGGGGTGCTGCTCAACGAGGAAGTCATGGAATTCTGCAACCGGGAAATGGGAAATGTAGTGCTGAGCATTGACGGACGGAAGGAAGTCCATGACCGGATGCGTCCCTTCCGGAAGGGGGCGGGCAGCTACGATCTCATTGTGCCCAAATTTCAGAAATTTGCCGAGAGCCGCCATCAGCAGAATTATTATGTGAGAGGCACTTTTACCCACTATAATCTGGATTTTGCCTGGGATGTCCTGCATCTGGCGGATCTGGGCTTTCAGCAGATTTCCGTGGAGCCGGTGGTGGCGCCTCCCTCCGAGGATTACGCCATCCGCCCGGAGGATCTGCCGGTGATCCTGGAACAGTACGATATACTGGCGAAAGAGATGATCCGACGGGAAAAAGAAGGGAAAGGCTTCAACTTTTTCCATTTTATGATTGATCTGACCGGAGGACCCTGTGTATATAAGCGGCTTTCCGGCTGCGGTTCCGGAACGGAGTATCTGGCGGTGACCCCATGGGGGGATCTGTATCCCTGTCACCAGTTTGTGGGGGAAGAAAAATTTCTTCTGGGGAACGTGGATCAGGGAATCCTGCGGGAAGATATCTGCCGGGAATTTAAAAAATGCAACGTGTACGCAAAGAAAGAATGTTCCCAATGTTTCGCCCGTTTTTACTGCAGCGGAGGCTGCGCGGCTAATTCCTATAATTTTACTGGAAAAATCAACGACGTCTATGAAATCGGCTGCGTTATGCAGAGAAAACGGATTGAGTGCGCCCTGATGATTAAGGCGGCGCTGGCGGAACAGGCAGAATAAAGAAAAGAAGGCTGAAAAAATGAAGAAAAAACAAAGTATAATCGTGCTGATCCTGAGTCTGGCTCTGACGGTGCTGCTGGGCTTTACGGTGATCAGAGGCTGGGGCCCTACGGGTACCGGAAGCATGGGTAATATCCGTACCGGACTGGATCTTTCCGGGGGCGTCAGCATTACCTATCAGGCTGTGGAGGCAAATCCCTCCCAGGAAGATATGGACGATACCGTCAACAAACTGGAACAGCGTGTGCAGCAGTACAGCAATGAGGCTCTGGTCTATCAGCAGGGACTGAACCGGATCAGCATTGAGATTCCGGGAGCTACGGACGCCAACGCGATCCTGGAGGAACTGGGAAAACCGGGATCTCTGCAGTTTGTGGATGAAAACGGAAACGTGGTGCTGGACGGCACGGACATTGCCGGCGCGGAAGGCGTGGCCCGGGTGGATCAGACTACCGGACAGAGGCAGTACGTTGTGGAACTGAATATGACTTCAGAGGGAACCTCCAAGTTCGCGGAAGCCACCAGAGAAAATATCAATAAAGTGATTTCGATTGTGTATGACGGGACCACCGTAAGCAGTCCCCAGGTAAACAGTGTGATTACCAATGGACAGGCAGTCATCGAGGGAATGACCAGCCTGGAGGAGGCCAAAAGTCTGGCGTCCACTATCCGGATCGGCGCTCTGTCCCTGGAGCTGGAGGAGGTGTACTCCAACGTGGTGGGCGCCCAGCTGGGACAGGAGGCCCTGGAAACCAGCGTCATCGCCGGCACCATCGGCCTTCTGATTGTAGGCGTGTTTATGATTCTGGTCTATCGGATCTCCGGTCTGGCGGCAGCCTGGGCCCTGGTGATCTTTGCTTTCCTGGATCTGATCTTCCTGAACGCCTTTGATATCACCCTGACTCTGCCCGGCATTGCCGGCGTGGTGCTGACCATAGGCATGGCGGTAGACGCCAATGTCATCATCTATGCCAGAATGCGGGAGGAACTCACGGCGGGAAGAGGCATCCACGGCGCCATCCAGGCAGGCTTCCATAAAGCCTTTTCCGCTATCTTTGACGGAAATATCACCACCCTCATCGCGGCGGCGGTGCTGTACGCTCTGGGCAACGGAAGCATCCGGGGATTTGCCGTGACCCTGGCCATCGGCGTGATCCTGTCCATGTTTTCCGCCCTGGTGGTGTCCAGATGGCTCAGCTACGCTTTCTACGGAGTGGGCGCCAAAAGTGAAAAACTGTACGGCACCATCAAGCCCAGAAAGCCCTTTAACTTTGTGGGAAAACGACGTCTGGTGTTTATTCTGTCCGCTATCCTGGTACTTTCCGCCCCGGCAGGGCTGGCGGTGTATCAGGCCAACAGCGGCAAGGCTCTGAACTTCAGCCTGGATTTCATCGGAGGCACCGCCTCCACCGTGGATTTCGGGGAGGATATGAGCCTTACAGATCTGGACCATGAAGTGCAACCGGTGGTGGCGGAAGTCACCGGCGACAACAATATTCAGTTCCAGAAGGTCAGCGGAAGCAATCAGGTTATTATCAAGACACGGGAGCTGGATCTGCAGGAGCGCCAGACCCTGACTGATACCCTGAAAGAACATTTCAGCCAGGTTGACACAGCCTCCGTTACCGCGGAAAATATTTCCGCTACCATGAGCAGCGAAATGCGCCAGAACGCCGTTCTGGCGGTGGTGATCGCCGTGATCCTGATGCTGATCTATATCTGGATCCGTTTCCGGGATCTCCGTTTTGCCACCAGCGCCATTCTGGCTCTGCTCCACGATGTAATCGTGGTTCTGAGTTTTTACGCCTGGTTCCGTTTCTCCGTGGGCAATACTTTTATCGCGGTGATGCTGACGATTCTGGGTTATTCTATTAACTCCACCATCGTGATTTTTGACCGGATCCGGGAGAATCTGCCTGCCATGCAGGGAGAGAGCCTGCGGACGGTAGTGAACGCTTCCATTACCCAGACGCTGACCAGGACGCTTTATTCGTCTCTGACTACGTTTATTACTATTTTTGTCCTGTTCCTTATGGGAGTGCCGGCGGTGCGGGAGTTTGCCCTGCCCATTATCGTGGGAATTGTCTGCGGCGCCTACACATCGGTATGCCTTACCGGCGCCCTCTGGTATGTCATGAAGACCAGGCTGGGAAAAAACCGGGTAATCGACGCGCTTCCGGAGCAGTCTCTGCCGGAAAAGAACACGGAAGATGCCGAAAAGAAAGTTCCGGAGGACAGCGGCAGGAGCGGGGAAAAGCAGACAGCGCGGAAAACCGGAACCAAAACAGAAAAATCCGGGCAGCAGGGGGCAAAAAAACCGCTGCAGAGCACCAAGAGAAAGAAACATAGAAGAAAATATTGAGAACAGCAGCAGGGAGACAGCCTTTGGGGGCAGCCTCCCTGTTCGCTGTCCGCGGCAGGAGTGACAAATATGGAACGATGGGTAGTTGCGGCCAAGAGGGCCGATTTTAACGAGATAGGCAGGAAGTTTTCCATTGACCCGGTGATCGCCCGGCTGATCCGGAACCGGGATGTGGTGGGGGATGAGGCGGTGCGGAAGTATCTGTACGGCGGCCTGAAGGATCTGACGGATCCCGGTCTCATGAAGGGGATGAAAGAAGGGGCCGGGCTGCTTCTGGAGAACATCCGGCAGGGAAAAGCTATCCGGGTAATCGGTGATTACGATATTGACGGGGTTATGTCTTCCTACATATTAAAAAGAGGACTGGACCGATTAGGCGCCAGGGCGGACGTCCGCATTCCGGACCGGCTGACGGACGGGTACGGCCTCAATGAGCATCTGGTGCGCCAGGCTTATGAGGAGGGGGTGGATATGATCGTCACCTGCGACAACGGCATCGCGGCCGCCCGGCAGATCGCGGAGGCGAAAGAGCGGGGCATGATCGTGATTGTCACCGATCATCATGAAATCCCCTATGAGGAAAATGAGAAGGGGGAACGGCGGTATATCCTGCCTCCGGCCGACGCGGTGATTAATCCCAGGCAGCCGGGCTGCCCCTATCCCTTTAAGGGACTTTGCGGAGCCGGGGTGGCCTTTCAGTTTATCCGCTATCTGTACCGGGAGCAGGGGATACAGGAGGAGGCCTGGAGTTTCCTGGAATTTGCCGCCATTGCCACAGTGGGGGATGTGATGGATCTGCAGGGGGAAAACCGGATTCTGGTAAAGGAGGGACTGAAAAGACTGCGCCATACGCCCAATTTCGGCCTGCAGGAGCTGGCTGCCCGGAACAATCTTTCCCTGGATCAGATCGATGTGTACCACATCGGTTTTGTGCTGGGCCCCTGCCTCAATGCCAGCGGCAGGCTGGATACCGCGGCCAGAGCATTGAAGCTGCTGCTGACGGACAGCAGGGAGGAGGCCGCCCGGCTGGCGGGGGATCTGAAAGATCTGAACGAGAGCCGGAAAGCCATGACTCTGCAGGGAGAGCAGGAGGCCATTGAAATGGTAGAGCATTCGGAACAGATCCGCGACCGGGTGCTGGTGGTGTTTCTGCCGGACTGCCACGAGAGTCTGGCGGGGATCATTGCCGGCCGCCTGAAGGAGCATTTCCACCGGCCGGCCTTTGTGGTGACCCGGACGGAGGAGGGATTAAAAGGCTCCGGCCGTTCCATTGAAGCCTACTCCATGTATGAAGAGCTCTGCCGCTGCAGGGAGTATCTGACTAAATTCGGCGGGCATCCCATGGCGGCGGGAATCTCTCTGCGGGAAGAATCTCTGGAGCCCTTCCGCCGGAAGCTGAACACCCTCTGCACCCTGACAGAGCAGGATCTGACACCTAAGGTCACCATTGATGTGCCTATGCCCATTTCCTATGTGCGCCGGGAGCTGCTGGACCAGATGGAACTGCTGAAGCCCTTCGGAAAGGGCAACAGCCGTCCGCTTTTTGCCCAGAAGCATATAAAAGTGTTGAATCCCAGGATTTTTGGCAAAAATAGGAATGTGGTAAAAATGCAGCTTATGGATCCGGAGGGCTATCTGATGAACGGTGTTTATTTCGGAAAAGGAGACGAATTTGTACAGTTCGCCGGGGAGCATCCGGAAATATCCGTAGCGTATTACCCCAATATCGACCATTATATGGGAAGAGAGACTCTGCAGGCCACAGTAGTGACTTATCAGTAATACCTGCGGGCGAGTCTTGAATCTGGGAAAAAAGGATGTTATACTTTAAATTACGATGTCGAAAAAGGAGATTTAAAGGACATGAAAAAATTAGAAGAGTATGTGATGAGTATTCCGGATTTTCCGGAGCCTGGAGTGATCTTCCGGGATGTAACCAGCATTCTTCAGGACGCGGACGGTCTGAAGCTGGCCATTGATTCCCTTCAGGCTCTGCTCAAAGATGTGGACTTTGACGTGGTGGTGGGAACAGAGTCCCGGGGATTTATTTTCGGCATGCCGCTTGCATACAATTTACATAAGCCCTTTGTGCCGGTGCGCAAAAAGGGAAAGCTTCCCAGAGAAACCGTGGAGATGAGCTACGAGCTGGAGTACGGCACGGCCACTATCGAGATGCACAGGGACGCCATTCAGCCCGGGCAGAAGGCGGTGCTGGTGGATGATCTCATCGCCACCGGAGGCACTATGGAGGCTGCGGCCAGGCTGGTGGAGTCCCTGGGCGGCGAAGTGGCAAAGATCATTTTTGTCATGGAACTGGCAGGACTGAAGGGACGTGAGAAACTGAAAAAATATGACGTGGCCTCGGTCATTCGCTACGAGGGAAAATAAGGACGGCTGTCCGCAGGAAAGGAGCTGAGGGAAATGGAAGGAAAACCGCAGAACGACAAGCAGGAAAAATTAAAAGAAGAGATCGCGGCTGTGGACGCCAGCGTGAAAACCATGAAAGATTTTACCAGTCCGGAGCAGCTGTATCAGGAACTGATTTCCAGTGTCCACAAATATCATCCCTCAGCCGATATAACGCTGATCGAGAAGGCTTACCGGGTAGCTTACGATGCCCATAAAGGGCAGGCGCGGAAATCCGGGGAGCCATATATTATCCATCCCCTCTGTGTGGGCATTATCCTGGCGGATCTGGAGCTGGATAAGGAGAGTATCGCCGCGGGTCTGCTCCACGATGTGGTGGAGGACACGGTGATGACAGAGGAGGAGCTGGAGCGGGAGTTCGGCAGCGAGGTAGCCCTGATTGTGGACGGGGTCACCAAACTGGGACAGCTGAACTATTCCGCGGACAAGGTGGAGGAACAGGCGGAAAACCTGCGGAAAATGTTCCTGGCTATGGCCAAGGATATCCGGGTAATCCTGGTAAAGCTGGCTGACCGTCTTCATAATATGCGGACTCTGCAGTATATGAGCCCGGCCAAGCAGAAGGAAAAGGCCAGAGAGACCATGGACATCTACGCTCCCATCGCCCAGAGGCTGGGTATCTCTAAAGTAAAGGTGGAGCTGGATGACCTGTCCCTGAAGTATCTGAAACCGGAAGTCTATTATGACCTGGTGCGGCAGATCAACCAGAAAAAGGGAGAGCGCCAGGAATTTGTAGAGCGGATCGTGAAAGAAGTGAAGGCCCATATCAGCGCGGCGGGCATTGAGGCCCAGATCAGCGGCCGGGCGAAACATTTCTTCAGCATTTATAAGAAGATGGTGAACCAGGATAAGACCCTGGATCAGATCTATGATCTCTTCGCGGTGCGGATTATTGTGGAGACGGTGAAGGACTGCTATGCGGCTCTGGGAGTGATCCATGAGATGTACACCCCCATTCCCGGCCGGTTTAAGGACTACATCGCCATGCCCAAGCCCAATATGTATCAGTCTCTGCACACCACCCTGATGGGGCCCAGCGGCCAGCCTTTTGAGATCCAGATCCGGACCTTTGAGATGCACCGGACGGCAGAATACGGAATTGCCGCCCACTGGAAATATAAGGAGGCCTCCGACGGCAAGAAGTCGGGACCGGAGCAGGAGGAGGCGAAGCTCAGCTGGCTGCGCCAGATTCTGGAATGGCAGCAGGACATGTCCGACAACCGGGAGTTTATGAATCTGCTGAAAAGCGACCTGGATCTGTTTGCCGACAATGTATACTGCTTCTCCCCGGCGGGAGACGTAAAAACCCTGCCCAGCGGATCCTGCACCATTGATTTCGCCTATTCCGTCCATTCGGCGGTGGGCAACCGCATGGTGGGAGCCCGGGTCAACGGAAAGCTGGTGCCCATTGAGACGGAGCTGCACAACGGAGACCGGGTGGAGATCATCACCTCCCAGAATTCCAAAGGACCCAGCCGGGACTGGCTGAAGGTGGTAAAGAGCACCCAGGCCAAAAACCGGATCAATCAGTGGTTCCGCCAGGAGCTGAAGGAAGACAACATCATCAAGGGAAAGGAGATGCTGAACAGCTACGCCAAGCTGAAGGGGAAAAATCTGGGGCTGTTTCTGAAGCCCCATTATATGGATTCCGTCCGGAATAAGTACGGGTTCCGGGACTGGGATTCCGTGCTGGCCGCCATCGGCCACGGCGGGCTGAAGGAGGGCCAGGTTCTCAACAAACTGATGGAGGCTTATGACAAGGAGCATAAGCGGGAGATTACTGACAAAGAGGTGCTGGAGGCGGCAAAAGAGACGAAAGCGGAGATCCCGGTAAACAAGTCCAAGGGAGGGATTACCGTCCACGGCATCCACGATGTGGCGGTGCGCTTCTCCAAATGCTGCAGCCCCATTCCCGGGGACGAGATCGTGGGGTTTGTCACCCGGGGCCGGGGCATTACCATCCACCGGACCGACTGTGTCAACATTATGAATCTGCCGGAATCAGAGCGGCAGAGATTGATTGAAGCCGAATGGGAGGCGGGAGAAGCCGATCATCAGCTGTATACGGTGGAGATCAATATTTACGCCAACAACCGGACCGGGCTGCTGGTGGATATTTCAAAAATTTTTACGGAACGCAAAATTGACGTGACGGCCATGAATGTCCGGACCAGCAAACAGGGTACGGCTACCATCGATATGGCCTTCGATGTCAACAGCAAATCGGAGCTGAACGCTCTGATTGAGAAGATACGGCAGGTGGAAAGCGTGCTGGATATAGAGAGATCGAGAGGATGACAGTATGGCAGAGATAATTGTGCAGAATCTGGTTCTGGGAATGGTGGCCACCAACACTTATTTCCTTATGAACCCGGAGACAAAGGAAATGCTGCTGGCAGATCCCGCCGATGAGGCGGAGGCCATTGAGAGAAAGGTCAGCGCCATGGGAGGAAAGCCAACGGCGGTGCTGCTGACCCACGGACACTACGACCATATGCTGGCGGCGGACGCGGTGAGGCAAAAATACGGGATTCAGGTCTACGTCCATGAGCTGGATGAGCCGGTGCTGGAGGACGCCGCTCTGAATCTTTCCGGTTTCTGGAGCCGCCCCTATACCATGAAGGCGGACTGTCTGGTGAAGGAGGGGGATGTGCTGCGGCTGGCAGGCTTTGAGATCCGTGTCATGCATACCCCGGGACACACCCAGGGAAGCGCCTGCTATTATTTCCCGGAGCAGAAGATCCTCCTGAGCGGAGATACCCTGTTCTGTGAATCCTACGGGCGGACAGATTTTCCCACTTCCAGCGCCGGGGACATGCAGAAAAGCGTGCGGCGTCTGCTGACGGAACTGCCGGAGGACACGGCAGTGTATCCGGGACATCAGTGTTCCACCAGCATTGATATGGAAAAGAGGTTTAATCCCCTTGCTTAATATCCGGCTTTGGTTTAATATAAGAGACTATGAGTATGATGTGTACTCCCTGATCCGCGCTTTTTATCCCGGATGTCAGATTGCTGTGTGGGCGGAAGGGGAGGAAGCGCCGGAGGGAGCCTGGGATCAGCGGCACAGAGTGTACTACGAACCGTCGGCCATCCGATATACCCTGGAGGAGGCCGGCGAAACTGTGCTGGAGCAGCGGACGGAATTCCCGGAGACAGAGAACCGCACAGAGTATAAAAATCATCTGAAGCGTCTGGTTTACCGGTGTCTTTCCGAATATACCGGGCAGAAACTCCCCTGGGGGGATCTGACAGGGATCCGGCCGGTCAAGATTCCCCTGCGTCTTCTGGAAGAGGGAAGGACCAACGGGGAGATCGCGGCTTATCTGCGGGATACTTACTATGTAAGCCGGGAAAAGACGGCTCTGGCCGTTGCCACCGCCAACCGGGAGCGGGCGCTGCTCTCCGGCACGGACTGGCTTTCCGGGTACAGTCTTTACGTGGGCGTTCCTTTCTGCCCCACCATCTGTCTGTACTGTTCCTTCGGATCCCATCCCCTGAAACAGTGGGGATACCTGATGGGAGCCTATCTGGAGGCTCTGAAAAAGGAACTGTCCTTTATCGCGGAGCGGATGCGGGGACGGCCTCTGCACACCATTTACATAGGGGGAGGGACCCCCACCACCCTTTCACCGGAGCAGCTCCGGGAACTGCTGGGCTTTCTGGCGGAGACCTTTCCCCTGGATCCCCTCCGGGAATTTACCGTGGAAGCGGGGCGGCCGGACACCATTACCCGGGAAAAGCTGCAGGTCCTGCGGGAGTTTCCCGTAAGCCGGATTTCCATTAATCCCCAGACCATGAATCAGAAGACCCTGGATCTGATCGGCAGAAAACATACGGTGGAGGAAACAGAAGCCGCCTATGTTCTGGCAAGAGAGCTGGGTTTTGACAACATTAACATGGATCTGATCGTGGGACTTCCCGGGGAAGGGAAGCAGGAAGTGGCCCATACTCTGGAGGAGATGAAGCGTCTCCGGCCGGACAGCCTGACCATTCATTCCCTGGCCTTGAAGCGGGCCACCAGGCTGAACCTTTTTAAGGATCAGTACGCGGAGATCTCCTTTGAAAATTCCCAGGAAATCATGGAGATGACCCAGAGGTGCGCGGCGGAACTGGGCATGGGTCCCTATTATCTGTACCGTCAGAAAAATATGGCGGGCAATTTTGAGAATGTAGGCTATTCCACAGAGGGGAAGGCCGGACTGTACAATGTTCTGATTATGGAAGAGAAACAGTCTATTATGGCTGCCGGTCCGGGGGCATCCACAAAATTTGTATTTGAAAACGGAACGCGCATTGAGCGGGCGGAAAATGTAAAAGATCTGAAACAGTATATAGAACGGATCGATGAAATGCTGGAGCGGAAACAGGCGGGGATTGAAAAGTACCTGGGTTCGAACCCGGCATGACCAATCTACAGGAGAGGTGTCCTGCATGACAGAAGAGAATAAATACGAAAATCATAAGCATCTTTTGTGGTACAGTCTTTCGGAACACCTGGCGCACGGCATGGATGTCAGCAATCTGGCCTATGAGATTGCCCGGGAAATGGGAGTTTCGGAGGAAGACTGCCATGAACTGGCCCGGGCGGGGATGATCCATGATATCGGGAAGGTGACTCTCATGGGAGAGCCGGAGCTGGAGGGCAATCCTCTGGTAGTGGAGGAAATGCATTATGTGCGCCTGCATCCCCATAAGGGCTACCTGGTGGCCCTGGAAAACGGCTATTCGGATACAGTCTGCGAGAGCATTCTGTACCACCACGAGAATTATGACGGCAGCGGCTATCCCTACCGCCTGGAGGGGAGGAATATCCCCATGGGCGCCAGGATCCTGCGGGTCAGCGATGTGTTCTGCGCCCTGACCTCCGACCGTCCCTATCGGAAGGCCTTTGATGAGGAGACAGCGGTCAGGCTGATGATCGATGAGATTAAAAATTATGATATGAAGGTGTTTCTGGCGTTTCAGCGGGTGATCCACCGGGGAGCACATAAGAAGGTCAGAATGCCGGATATTTCATTGGATGTGAGAGGAGAACTGAAGGAATCATGAATCTGAAAAAGAAGCCGGTTACCGGCATGAAGGATATCCTGCCCCGGGAGATGGCCATCCGGGATTACTGTATCGGCCTTATTAAAGAGACCTACAGGAGCTTTGGCTTTTCTTCCATGGAGACTCCCTGCGTGGAGCACATCGAGAACCTGAACAGCAAGCAGGGCGGGGAAAACGAAAAGCTGATCTTCAAGATCTTAAAAAGAGGAGAGAAGCTGAAGCTGGATACCGCGAAAAGCGAGGCGGATCTGGTGGACGGCGGTCTGCGGTACGATCTGACCGTGCCTCTGTGCCGGTATTACGCCAACAATGCCAACGATCTTCCCGCTCCTTTTAAAGCTTTGCAGATGGGCAATGTGTGGAGGGCGGACCGGCCCCAGAGAGGCAGATACCGCCAGTTTATGCAGTGCGACATCGACATCCTGGGCGAGGCGTCCAATCTGGCGGAGATCGAGCTGATCCTGGCCACCACCACCCTGCTGGGCAGGCTGGAATTTAAGAATTTCACCATCCGCATCAATGACCGGCGGATCCTGAAAGCCATGGCGGCCTACAGCGGTTTCCCGGAAGAATCCTATGATACAGTGTTCATCATTCTGGATAAGATGGACAAGATCGGCATGGAGGGAGTTTCGGAGGAACTGAAAGGGGAAGGATTCCCGGCGGAGACCGTGGAGAAATATCTGGAGCTGTTCAAAGCGGTTACAGCGGATACCGCGGGGGTGGCTTACCTGAAGGAGAAGCTTGCGGGCTTCCTGGATCCGGAGTACGCCGACGGTCTGATCACCATTATGAACAGCGTGGAGGCGGTGAAATCCGCGGATTTCCGCATCGCCTTCGATCCCACTCTGGTCCGGGGCATGTCCTATTACACCGGCCCCATTTTTGAGATCGCCATGGACGAGTACGGCGGAAGCGTAGGCGGCGGCGGCCGCTACGATGAGATGATCGGCAAGTTTACCGGACAGAACACCCCGGCCTGCGGATTTTCCATCGGCTTTGAGCGGATCATCCTGCTGCTGCTGGAGAGGGATTTCCAGATCCCGGGGGCGGCGGAGAAGAAAGCCTATCTGCTGGACAAAAAGCTGCCGGCGGAAGCCATGGAGAAGACCATTGCCAGAGCTATGGAGGAGAGACGCCGGGGCGTGCAGGTGAATCTGGCCGTCATGAAGAAAAATAAGAAATTCCAGAAGGAACAGCTGGAAGCTGAAGGCTATACGGAAATCGAAGAAATATACGCCGACCGGATCTGAGGGACGGCAGGAGATGGAGGAACCAAAATGGCAGAATCAATGAAGGGAATGCACCGCTCCCACCGCTGCGGGGAAGTGACAGAAGCGCTTATCGGGTCGAAAGTGACCCTTATGGGTTGGGTGCAGAAAAGCAGAAATAAAGGCGGCATTATCTTTGTGGACTTAAGAGACCGCTCCGGCATTATGCAGCTGATCTTTGAGAACGGCAGCATCGATGAGGCGGGCTTTGAAAAGGCGGGAAAACTCCGCAGCGAGTTTGTCATCGCCGTTACCGGCACGGTGGAGCGGCGCTCCGGGGCCGTCAATGAGAACCTGAAGACCGGCACCATGGAGGTGCGGGTGGATTACCTGAGAGTTCTTTCCGAGTCTGAGACTCCCCCCTTCCCGGTGGAGGAGAACAGCAAGACCAAGGAGGAGATCCGGCTGAAATACCGCTACCTGGATCTGCGCCGTCCGGATCTGCAGAGAAACCTTATGCTCCGGTCCCAGGTGGCTACCCTGACCCGGAAATTTATGGCGGAGGAGGGCTTCCTGGAGATCGAGACCCCCATGCTCTGCAAGAGCACTCCGGAGGGAGCCAGAGATTATCTGGTGCCCAGCCGGGTTCATCCCGGCAGCTTTTACGCCCTGCCCCAGTCACCCCAGCTGTTCAAGCAGCTGCTCATGTGCTCCGGCTATGACCGCTACATTCAGATCGCCCGCTGCTTCCGGGACGAGGATCTCCGGGCGGACCGTCAGCCGGAATTTACCCAGATCGATATGGAGCTTTCCTTCGTGGATGTGGACGATGTCATCGACGTCAATGAGAGACTGCTGGCGTATCTGTTCAAAGAGGCTCTGGGAGTGGAGGTGTCCCTTCCCATCCAGAGAATGACCTGGCAGGAGGCCATGGACCGTTTCGGCTCCGACAAGCCGGATCTGCGGTTCGGCATGGAACTGAAGAATGTATCCGAAGCAGTGAAAGATTTTGAATTCGGAGTGTTCCAGAGCGCGCTGGCTCTGAAGGACGGCTCTGTCCGGGGCATTAACGCCAAGGGCCAGGGAGCTATGCCCAGAAAGAAGATCGACAAGCTGGTGGAGTTCGCCAAGGGCTACGGGGCCAAGGGTCTGGCCTACATTGCCATCCAGGAGGACGGCACCGCCAAATCTTCCTTTGCCAAGTTCCTGAAAGAAGGAGAGATGGAATCCCTGATCGCCGCCATGGAGGGACAGCCGGGAGACCTGCTGCTCTTCGCCGCGGACAAAAATAAGATCGTCTGGAATGTGCTGGGAGCTCTCCGCCTGCATCTGGCAGAGGAGCTGGGGCTCCTGGACAAAAATGAATTCAGATTCGTTTGGATCACAGAGTTCCCCCTGCTGGAGTGGTCCGATGAGGAAAACCGTTTTATGGCCATGCATCATCCCTTCACCATGCCTATGGAGGAGGACTGGGACAAGATCGATTCCGATCCCGGCAGCGTCCGGGCCAAGGCCTACGACATTGTTCTTAACGGCAACGAGATCGGCGGAGGTTCCGTCAGAATCCATCAGGACGACATCCAGGAGAAGATGTTTGAAGTTCTGGGCTTTACCAAAGAGCAGGCCTGGGATCAGTTCGGCTTCCTGCTCAGCGCCTTCAAGTACGGAGTTCCCCCTCACGCGGGACTGGCCTACGGCCTGGACCGGCTGGTGATGCTGATGGCAAAACAGGACTCCATCCGGGACGTCATCGCCTTCCCCAAGGTGAAAGACGCCTCCGATCTGATGTGCGAAGCTCCCTCCCGGGTGGATGAGAAGCAGCTGCAGGAGCTGGGGATCCGCATCGCGGAAGAAGAATAAAAGATTGTTTATAAATTATGATTTTTTGAGGGCATCCCGGAAGATTCGTTCCGGGATGCCCTTTTATCGATTGTCTTGTAATATACTTCCGCCTCAAAATGGCGTAAACACGCATTTTTTCAATTCTGGGAGAAACCTGACAAAGCATTCCTGTTTATGCGACAGATTGTGCGAAACCTCTGCCACACGATTTGCCCCATATTGACTGAAAGAAGAATTTCAAGTTATTATGAAATAAGAGGTGTTTCGTATGTCGGTATTATCGAAGAAATTATCATATTTTGTGGAACAGCGCAAGCAGAGCATTGTTGAGCTGGCAAAAAGAAGCGGGATTGAGCGGTCTACCCTGTACCAGTATCTGAAAGGGAAACGGCCCATGCAGAACCGCGGGCATCTTGACACAATTATGTCCTGGCTGCATCTGACCCCGGATGAGAGAGCAGAAATCCTGGAAGCTTACGAAATCGATCAGGTCGGCATTCGTACGTACAGACGGCGCCGCAGAGTAAAAGAAATTCTGAATTCCCTGCTGACGGTCGAGGAGATCGAGGGGAAGCCGCAGCCTGCTCCCTTCCGGACAGGCCGGGACGAGAAAATATCCAGGAGTTTGATCTGCGGAGAACTGGAGGTCAATCGGGCCATCCATGAAGTGGTGCGCGATGCAGCGGCGTACGGCCACGAATTGAAGCTCCTGGCTCAGCCGGATTATAGCGAACTGTTAGAGGCTCTGACCCTGTTCAGGAGCAGAGAGAAAGGCCCGAAGGTGATACAGGTGATCTGTATGGAGGCGGACAGTGGGCAGGACGGATGCAGCAATCTGGATATGATCGGCTGGATTTTGCGTTATGGCGTAGGGATCTATCGTTATGAGCCCAGGTATTTCTATGGGAAAATCAGCGAACATTATGGAAGTATGAATGTTTTTCCGTATCTGGTTGTTACAGAGCATTATGCGTTTCAGATATCAACAGATCGAAAAAAAGCTATTCTGCATAGTGATCCCGATTTTGTTCTCTGTTTTCAGGAAGTATTCCGTCAGATATATCAGCAGAGCCAGCCGCTGCTGATCAGCATGGACAGCTTTCGCGGGCAGCAGGCGCAGTGGGCTCTGCAATTTGCTGAGACAATGGATTTTTCAAATACTATTGAAGTCTGTTCTGGACTTTGCACCATACAGTTCTGGGATGAAGAGCTTATCCGTACCTATATAAATAAAGAACTGCCGGACTATGAAAAAACAGCGCAGGAATACATCGCTTATACATCGGCCCTGTATCAGGCAAAAAGGCGAGGGCAGATTACTGTTCTGATGAACGCTTCCTTTGCGGAGGAATTTATAAAAACCGGCGTTTTCCGGGAATATCCGGGAAGTTTCTTTTCAAAGCCTGTTTCCCGGGAAGACAGGAAAAAGCTGATAGACCGCATATTGGAAGCCGCAGATGAAGGTTGGTATCATGTCCGCATGATCGATGCGGAGGATTTTCCCTTGAGCTATCGGTGGGAAATTCTCATGCAGCGCGATCTCAGTCTGTTGTTTCAGTATTCCTTTTATAATCAGTTTCGCGTCTTTCAGTTTTTGGAATCGGATATTTTGGATGCGGTATATGATTTCCTGGAAAATCTCGCCGCAGGGCCGGGTACGCTGGATGAGGAGACTTCTGTCGGGTTTCTGCGGAAATGGTCCCGTCGATATCTGGAAGAGTAAAGGAGAAAGCTAAAAAATAATCAGGAGGATTTCTTATGAAAAAGAAAATGCTGCTGCAGGTGTACTTGTTGTGTATGACAGCAGGGCTGTCCGGCTGCGGCGCTCTCGGGAGAAACTTGTCTTCGGAGGCAGGTGAAAGTCTGACTGCACAGACGGCAAAGGACGCAGAGGAGGAACAGGAAACAACCGACAGGGAGGAGTTGGAACCGGAAACGACACAAAACCAGGAACCTTCCAAAGAAGTATGGCTTCCGGTTTCGGAGATTACCGTCAATACCAGAGGCAGCTACCGGGAATTTTCTCTGGAATATGACAGCCAGGGGTTTCTGGCAGGCGGTATGGAGCTGGTATCTGTGGATACAGCGGAACGGGCAGATGCTGAGAGCTGCACACTGGAATTTACCTGCGATGAAGATGGACGTCCGACGGAGATGATTATGACAGGGGAAGACGGGACAAGATCCACCGTCAGGTATTCCTATGATGAGGAAGGAATGCTGACCAGCATGAACGGCGGAGGTTTCCGGAGTAGTTTTTCCTATGAATACGATGCGGAAGGCCGTGTGTCGACAAGGACCCATCTTGGAGCAGACGGTTCCGTTAGCGGTTACCGGGTTTTTACATATGATGATGCGGGCAATATTCTGAGCCAGACCCGCCTGACAGCAGACGGGGAGACGGATGACAGGTATTCTTATACTTTTCTCTATGAGTATGAGGAAAACGGATTGGTTAGCCGCAGGCAGATGTACTGCGAATCGGAGCTGATTTTTGACACGACTTATATTTATGAGCTGATTCAGGTGCCGGAAAGCTTTGACGAAACCCAGCCCTATGCGGTTTCTTATATAGATTCTTCGATTACGTATTAGGCTGGAACAATCGGCAGCGGGGAGGAAAACGTATGTTTTGCGGAAAATGCGGAAAGCCGCTGAGAAAGAATAAAGCGTACTGTCCGTTTTGCGGAGCTCGGAAAGGTTACCTTGACAGTTCATTCGCCGGATGCGGAGAAGGTAGGGATCTACGATGAAGGGGGAGACTGCCTTGCTGTTTTGACTTCCGCCAATCTGGACGAGGATGGCAACTGGTCTGCGGAACTGGACATAGAGACAGAAGAGGATACGGTTCTTTTTTTGACGGCCCGATCAGAAAATGGCTCCAGCATGCCTCTGAATCTGTATGTGACTTCTCCCATCACCGGAGATATGATGCAGGAATGTGGGGATATTCTGCAAGAACTGACAGGCTATCTTTCACAGCAGGGTTATCAGGAGGAAGAACGGTACTTTTGCCTACAGTGAGCGGAATAACCTGATTCTGCAATATGATACGCATATGGGTCTCAGTATCAACTATTATGGTAGAATAGAAAATGGTGATTATGTTACCGTCCATGATTTTGTGGCGGAATATGAGGATTATTCGTATTCCAGCCTGACAGAGTGTCAGGTAGACGGACAAAGTGTGACATATGAAGAGTATCAAAAGCAGATGTCTGTTGTCACAGAAGGAATGACATTTACAGATACCGGCTATTTCCATGGGACGGATGTGTGGGAAGCTATGTATCAGAATTAAGAGTTATAAAAGGTTTTTGACGGAGTCCTGAAAGGGAACATTCATCAGAAACCTTTTTTGTCGCTGCGCTTCTTAAGGGTGAAAGTCCAAATATAACTCTTTAATGCCTGAAACAGGGCAGTCCGAAGCCTGGATGGTCAGCTATCAAAAATTGAAAACGTTTCTTAAGATTCTATGTATTTTATTGACACGGGTGTATTATGTGAGATAATACACTTAATACGATGAAAGGGAGGACAGCCATGATTTTTCTGGATTACCAGGACCGAAGGCCCATTTATGAGCAGATCGTGGAACGGTTTCAGCAGCTGATTGTCAGAGGCGCCCTGGAGCCGGGATCCCAGATGCCCTCTGTGCGCCAGATGGCGGCGGAGCTGTCTATCAATCCCAATACCATTCAGAAGGCTTACGGGGTTCTGGAACAGGAGGGTTATATTTTTCCGGTAAAAGGGAGAGGGAGCTTTGTGGCGGAGGCTGCCGCTGTCCGGGAGAAAAGACGGCAGCTGAGCATGGATAAGCTGGACGCCTGTCTGAGAGAGGTTCGGGAGCTGGGATTCGGGCGGCAGGAATGTGTAAAAGAAGTAGATAAGATCTATGGGGAGGGACAGAGATGATAGAAATCAGAGATCTGGAAAAAAGTTTTGGAGAGATCCGGGCGCTTCAGCATATCTCCCTCACCATCCGGGACGGAGAATTGTTCGGTGTGGTGGGAACCAACGGAGCCGGGAAAAGCACCCTGCTGAGGATTCTGGCGGGAGTGCTGCGGCAGGAGAAGGGAACCGTGCTGGTGGACGGAGAGCCGGTTTTTGAAAACGAGAAGATCAAAAGCAGGATTTGTTTCCTGCCGGATGATCTGTGGTTTTTCCACAACGCCGCCCCTGCGGACATGGAAGATCTGTATCAGAACCTCTACGCGGCCTTCGACAGAAAAAAATTCCGGCAGCTTTGTTCCAGGTTTGGCCTGGACCGCAAGAGAAAGCTGCGGACGTTCTCCAAAGGCATGCAGAAACAGACCGCGATTTTTCTGGGAATCTGCGCTAACACGGAGTATCTGCTCTGCGACGAGACCTTTGACGGCCTGGATCCCCTGGTCCGCCAGGAGGTGAAAAGCATGCTGGCGGTAGAACTGCTGAACCGGCAGTTTACCCCCATCGCCGCCTCACACAATCTCCGGGAACTGGAGGATATCTGCGACCATGTGGGGCTTCTCCACCGGGGCGGCATGCTGCTGTCGGAAAATCTGGAGGAAATGAAATTCCACACCCAGAAGGTGCAGTGTGTCATCGGAAGCAGAGAAAAGGAGGAGGAACTTCTCAGGGAACTGACCCTGGTCCGCTGGGAGAAGCGGGGATCTATGCTTCTGCTGGTGGCAAAAGGAACAAGGCAGGAGATTTCGGAGCGGGTGGAGAGCAAGCGTCCCGTGTTCTGGGAGGTGCTTCCCCTGTCTCTGGAAGAAATCTTTATCAGTGAAACGGAGGTGACCGGACATGACAAAAAGAGTATCAGATCTTAAGCTGCTGGCGGAAGATATCCGGCGCCGAAGCTGGCTGATTTTTATGATCCTGGCGGGAGCCCTGCTTCTGCTCCCATTTGCTCTGCAGATGGAGCTATCCGCCCTGGAATACGGAAATCCGGTCCAGGCCGCGGAGGATCTGAAATGGCTGCGCCAGACGCAGATGGATATAGCGGAGAGAATATTGGGAGGGGGAAATTTTCTGGTTCTCCTGGGCTGTATGTTTGCGGCAGTGGCAGCGGCCGTGACGGGATTTTCCTATCTGCAGTCCAGAAAGCAGGTGGATTTTTATCACAGTCTCCCGGTTCGCCGGGAACGGCTGCTTTTCAGCCGCTTCCTGGGAGGCTGCCTGATGACTGTGATCCCCTACGGGGCTGCTCTGGCCCTGGCTCTTTTCGGAGTGGCGGGAGCCCATGGGCTTTTCTGCGGCGAACTGGCAAAAACAGCGCTCCAGGGGCTGGGCGTATTTCTGCTGCTGTTCCTGGTATTTTACATCCTTTCCGTTCTGGCTATGCTGCTGACCGGAAGAATCCTCACCGGGATTCTGCTGACCGGATTCTTCTATCTTTACGGGATCCTCTGTGTCGGCATGGTGCAGCGGATGATGAGCTATTACTTTGAAACTTATTACGATCCCGCCGGCGGGAATTTCCGCTCCCAGGATTTTGTATCTCCGGTCTCCCTGGCCGTAAAGATTGTTTCCCGGCTGAAGGCGGGAGAAACCGTGCATCCAGGGATCTGGATTTTTCTGGGAATCACTGCCGTCCTGCTGTTGATTCTCTGCGTGGCCGCCTACCGGAAGCGGGCTCTGGAGGCGGCGGGAAATGCCTTCGTCTGGCGGTGGATGGAGCCGGTGATCAAGACGGCGGCAGTGATCCCCGGTTCTCTGTGGATCGCCAATCTTCTGCAGATGCTGGGATACTTAGGCAATCCGTCTATGATGATCCTGACCGTGGCCCTGGCCGCCCTGATCCTGACTGGAGTCATAGAATTTATTTACAGTCAGGATCTGAAAAATATCTGGCGTCATAAGATTTCCGGCATTGCAGGGCTGGCCGGGGCAGTGCTCCTGCTGCTGGCTTTTCAGGGAGACTGGTTCGGATACGACCGCTGGCTGCCCGCCAAAAGCCAGGTGGAGGCTATGTCCTTGTACTACGGGGAGGGAGAAGGCGTTTTCTATGACGGAAGCTGGTATATTCCGCGCCGTACGCAGCAGGCCCTGGAGCAGGGCCTGACGGAAAATTTCGATCCTCTCTATGAGATGGCAGGAGAAGCCGTCCAAAAACAGGGGGAGGATTCCGGCGGGACTCTGGCTTCGGTGGTTCTTCGGTATCGGCTGAAAAGCGGGCGGGACGCCTGGAGGCAGTACATGGTGCCTGCAGGGACGGCGGACGAGGCACTGGACCAGCTTTCCCGGGATCCAGCGTTCCGTGAGCAGGCATATCCCCTGTCGGACCGCGGACCGGAAAATGTTGCGGATGTCTCTTTCAGAGACTGGAAAGATCTTCACGACAACTATCAGGCCGTATATATGGAGAGGCAGGAACTTCAGGAGCTTCTGGAAATCTTCCGGCGGGAGGAGGCTTCCTATTCCTATCAGGAATTAAAGGAGAAGAGTCCTCTGGGCTCTCTGATGCTGAACAGCCCCTGGGAGGGCGGATATGAGGGGTCCTCCATAGAGTATTATATATATCCGGAGTTTCAGGAAACCCTCCGCTTCTTAGAGCAGAAGGGGGTTCAGGCACGGCAGGAGACAGATTTCTCTGACATTGTGTCTGTGCAGGCGGAGATCATGGAGCCGTCGCCGGGAGACATATCCGAAATCTATCCCTTTGAAGATCCGGATGAGATCCGGGAACTTTTTCAGCATCTGGAGAGAATCCGCCCGTCGGACTTTCAGACCGGCCAGGAGTATGTAAACCTGAATCTTCTCTTTTGGGACGGAACCTACGGTTATATGGAATTTAAGGTCAGGGATCAGGAAGCGTTTCAGAAATTTTTGTCAAAAAAAGGAGAGGCAAGCTTTTAGTAAAGAACAGCAGGGAGGAACAGTATGAACAGAAAGAAAGCGGGAATCATCTGCGGCACAGCTGCAGCGGCAGTTTTCGTGGGAATTCTGGGATGGAGAATCTCCGCGGACTCAAAAGAGAAGAGCGGCAGTCCGGTATACGTAAATACAGTGGAACAGATTACGTCTCTGGGAACCGGAAACGGCATGGTCAACCGGTTTGCCGGGGTGGTGGAATCCCAGGAAACCTGGTCGGTACAGCAGAATGACCATAAGGCAGTGAAGGATATCCTGGTCAAAGCCGGGGATCAGGTACAGAAGGGCAGTCCTCTTTATACTTATGATACAGAGAAATTCCAGGAAGAACTGGCTCAGGCTCAGCTGGATCTGGAGCGGATGAACAATGAGATCGCCGGCATGACGGCTTCCATCCAGGAACTGGAGCAGGAACGGCAGAAGGCGGCCGCCGACAGCCAGGCTGCCTACACCTTCCAGATCCAGGAGCAGGAACTGCAGCTGCGGCAGAAACAATTCGATCTGCAGAGCAAGCAGCTGGAGATAGGGAAACTCCAGGAAAACATCAGCCATTCCACCGTAGTCAGCGAACTGGACGGGGTGGTGAAGTGTATTAATGATGGGAATACTTCCATGAATATGGACGGAGATACTTCTTTTATTACGGTGATGAAGACCGGAGCTTACCGGGTGAAAGGACAGATGAACGAGCAGAATATGGCTTCTCTCATGGAAGGTACTCCGGTGGTGATCCGCTCCAGGACCGATGACAGCCTTTCCTGGAGAGGGACAGTCTCCCGGATCGACCGGGAGAATCCGGTGATGGGAAACAGCTCTTACCCTGTTTCCTCCAGCGACGGAAGCAGCGCTGCGGCCAGCAGCAGCTATCCTTTTTATGTGGAACTGGAATCCGGGGAGGGACTTATGCTGGGCCAGCACGTCTATGTAGAGCCGGATCTGGGACAGGAGCAGAAGAAGGAGGGAATCTGGCTGGACGAGTACATGATCGATCAGAGGGATCCGGAGCAGGCTTTTGTGTGGGCGGACAACGGAAAAGGCCGTCTGGAAAAACGGGCGGTGGAACTGGGAAATTATGATGAAAACCTTCTGGAGTATCAGATTCTTTCCGGACTGGAATGGACGGACGCTATCGCCTTCCCGGAAGAAGGGCTGGAAGAGGGCAGGGAGACGGAGGTGATAGGGTGATCCTGGAACTTCAGAATATCTGTAAAGATTACATACAGGGAAAGATGGAGGTGCCGGTTCTTCAAGATATCTGTTTTTCCCTTGAAAAAGGAGAATACGCGGCCGTCATGGGGCCCTCCGGTTCCGGAAAGACTACGCTGATGAATATCATCGGCTGTCTGGACCAGGCTACCCGGGGTACGTATCTCTTGGACGGCCGGGATGTGGGAAGCTGTACGGAAAATCAGATGTCGGATATCCGTCTGCGGAAGATCGGCTTTGTGTTTCAGAATTTTCAGCTGCTGCCCCGGCAGTCCGCTCTGGACAATGTGGCCCTGCCTCTGATCTACGCGGGAGTATCCCGAAAGGAGCGGCAGCGACGGGCAGAAGCCGCCCTGGAGCGGGTGGGACTCTCGGAGCGGATGTATTTTAAACCCAGCCAGCTCTCCGGAGGACAGAAACAGCGGGTGGCCATTGCCCGGGCTATGGTAAATCATCCGGAGCTCCTGCTGGCGGACGAGCCTACAGGATCCCTGGATTCCCGGTCCGGGGAGCAAGTCATGGAGCTGTTTGGGGAACTCCACCGGGAGGGAGTCAGCATTCTGATGATTACTCATGATCCCGGGATCGCCGCCTATGCGGACAGAACGGTGGAAATCCGAGATGGAAGGATCACAGGGGAGGGAGCGCAATGAAGAAAAAAAGGATACTGGCAGTGTCTTTGTCGCTGGTTCTTGCCGCCGGCGCCGCCGCCGGGATCTGCGGCGGCGTTGGAGCCGCAGGCAGAAAGCCGGTGCTGGTAGTGAGCGCTTCTGAACTGAATCAGGGAGGTTATTATGGAAGCGGGATCACCATGGAGGGCATGGTCACTTCAGACGTCTCCCAGGATATCTATCTCCAGGATACGCAGACGGTTTCCAGGGTCCTGGTGCGGGAGGGGGATCCGGTGCGGCAGGGGGATGTGCTTCTGGAGTACGACACCACTCAGACCCGGCTGAATCTGGAGCGGGAAAAACTGAACCGGGAGCAGATCCTTCTGAATATCCAAGGGGCAGAGCAGAAACTTAAAACCCTGAAAAATACAAAACCTGTGTCAAAAGACCCGGGAACAGATCCGGGAATGGAGATCCCTTGGGAAGATTTTCCGGAGGAGCCGGAGATTCCGGAAGTTTCGGAGCCTGCGCAGGATCCGGAGCGGACCTTCCAGGTGACGCTGGAGAAGAATGGCAGAGGCGATCAGGATTTTCCGGTGCTCACTATCCCAAGGGGAGTCAGCCTGCGGGATTATCTGGATTCCGCAGAAGAAAAAGAATGGAAACAGTTTGTGCCGTCCGCCAGAGGCTATGTGTTCGGGGGCTGGTACCAGGAGCCGGACTGCATCCTGCCCTATGACATGGACGCCCCGGTGACGGAGGATACCGTACTGTACGCCAGATGGATCCGCCAGTATGGCGCGGAAGTTCTGCAGGAGCTGACGGATCAGGCGGTACCCTATAACCGTCCGGAAGAAGGGGAGCCGGAGGCAGGAACCCTGCTGAATCCCTATCGGTACCTGGCGGCAGAAGGGGCGGTGGTCTGTCCCTCCTTTATGAATCGGGTGAAAGAAGAAGCAGGAAAAGCCCTGCAGGAGGATCCACAGGCACATATTTATTTTGCGCTGGAAGTATACGAAGGAGACAGCCTTTCCGGCAGCCTGAAAGGATTCTGGCTTCAGGACGCGGCCAGGCTGGCAGGACGGGAATTCCCTGAAAATTGGAGAGGGATTCTCCGGGGGGAGAGCGGAACTCTGGAAGAGATTCTGCTGACTCCCACAGAGCCTCCGGTTCCGGAGCCTGCGGAACCATCCTCCGTTTTTGAAAAGCCGGCGGGAGCAGGGGCCTCTCTGCGGACGTTCCGCCGGACCGGGGCCGTGGCTTTTGCGGCGGTCACGGATTTCGGAGCAGAAACCATCAGTCTGCCGGCTGAAACAGAATCTCAGGACGGCAGCAGCCTGGGACTGCTTCCGGAAGGGGGAACCTATACGAAAGAAGAACTTGCAGAGGCTGTTCAGCGGCAGGAGGAGCGGCTGGCAGATCTGCGGCTGGATCTGAAGCAGTCGGAGCTGAAGATCCGCAGTACGGAAAAGGCAGTGGAGGAAGGAGCGGTTCTGGCAAAGATCAGCGGCGTTGTAAAGAAGTCCGGAGATCCCTCCAATCCCCCGGGGGACGGTTCCGCGTTTCTCCAGGTGGCCAGCACCGAGGGCATGTATATCCGTGGCGGGGTCAGCGAGCTGCTGCTGGATCAGATCCGGGAGGGAGACCTGGTGAATGTTTCCGCCGGGCAGAGCGGCACCTGCTGCCAGGCAGAGATCCGGGAAATTTCTCCCTATCCCGACGAGAGCGGTATGTTTTCCGGAATCTACGGCGCAGCCAGCGCCTCCATGTATCCCTTCATTGCTTATGTGGAGGAAGGAGGCGGCACCCTGATCAGCCAGGAGTGGGTGCAGATGGACGCCGCTGGCAGCGGTATGGAACAGCCCTCAGACGCGCTGTACCTCTGGAAAGCCTTCATCCTGGAGGAGGAGGGCAGACAGTACGTGTACCTTCGGGATGAAAAAGGAAAGCTGAGAAAGCGGGAGATTACCACAGGACGCCGCGTAGGGGAGGGCTGTGAAGTCCTTTCCGGAGTCAGCTGGGAGGACTGGCTGGCATTTCCCTACGGGAAAGAAGTACGGAACGGAGCGGCCACCAGAGAGGGCGCCATGAGCGAACTGTACGGATATTAAGGAGGGCAGAGATGTTAGAAAATATTCGATTATCCTTTCAGGGGATCTGGTCCCATAAGCTGCGCTCTTTTCTCACCATGCTGGGAGTAATCATCGGCATCGCGGCTATTATCGCCATTGTCTCCACCATCGCCGGCACCAACGAGCAGATCAAACAGAATCTTATCGGCGCGGGAAACAATAATGTGAAAGTGACTCTCATGCAGGGCGGCGGGGAGTACTGGATGGATAACGGGGCACCGGCGGGGGTTTATGAGATCGGACAAAAGCAGCGGGAAGAGATTCTGTCGCTGCCGCATGTGGAGAACGCCTCCTTTTACCGTTACCGCAGCTATGCGGATGGAGTAGCCAACGGAAGGAATATGTTCAGCGGAGGCTCCCTCTACGGAGTGGATGCCAACTATCTGAACACCACCGGCTATGAGGTGTACGCCGGCCGGCCTTTTCTGGAAAAAGATTATACAGAATTTCACAAGGTTCTGCTGATGGATGAGGCCGCTGCCGCTTCCCTGTTTCCGGAAGGCGGCGCTTTGGGATCTGCCGTAGAGATCCGGGGAGAACCTTTTACCGTAGTAGGGCTGATCCGCAGGAGCAGCCGGTTCAAGCCGGTGATCCGCTCATTTCAGGATTACCTGACTTACAATCAGACAGAGTACGGCGCAATCCTGATGCCGGACGCCTGCTGGCCGGTGATCTTCCGCTATGACGAGCCTCAGAATGCCGTGCTGCGCACGGACACCGCCGAGGCCATGAGCCAGGCGGGAAAAGACGCGGCGGAGATCATGAACCGCTCGGTTACTATCGCCGGACAGGACATTCAGTATCAGGGAGAAGATCTGCTGGAAAAAGCAAGAAATATGCAGGAATTAAGCGCCAGCACCAATCAGCTGCTGTTGTGGGTGGCCAGCATTTCTCTGCTGGTAGGAGGCATCGGCGTCATGAACATCATGCTGGTGTCTGTCACCGAGCGTACCGGGGAAATCGGGCTGAAAAAGGCGGTGGGAGCCAGGAAGAGGAGGATCCTCTTCCAGTTCCTCACCGAATCGGCAGTACTTACCAGCTGCGGGGGGATCCTGGGGGTCATGGCGGGAATCATCCTGTCCCGGTTTATTGCCGGGACCAGCGGAACCCCTGCAGTGATCAGCATCCCCGCCGCCGCGGCCAGTGTGGGATTTTCCATGCTTATCGGCATTGTCTTCGGTCTGCTGCCCTCTGTGAAAGCGGCCAATTTAAATCCCATTGACGCCCTGCGAAGAGAGTAGCGTCAGAAACCAAGTTCTTCTCCCACCAGGATGACGGTGATCCGTCCCGGATGCCGGAGCGGCGGGTCACCACGACCTGGCAGCAGATGGAGTCCGGGGACTGGCAGTCCCCGCAGAGTCCGGAGGAGGCGCAGGGGGTCTTGAGATTCAGCCGCACGCAGTTGGGAGGAGCGGCGGTGTGGCGGATACGGCTGATCGCCTCCTCCACAGAGCCGGTCAGTTTGTTCATGCCGGCGACTACGATGACGTGAGAAGGACCGGCGATGAGGCAGGCCACCCGGTTTCCGTTGCCGTCCACGTTCACCAGTTCCCCCTCTGAGGTGAAGGCATTGGTGCTGGTGAGAAAATAGTCGGCGCAGACGATCCGGCCGTACAGGGCCCGGGCCTCCTCCGGAGTTTTGGCGGAAGAACGGTCAATGCACCCATAGGGCCCCTTCTGAAGCGCGTCCAGAATGCCGGTTTCGGAAAGAGTAGCGGAACCGCCCCAAGTGACGGAGGAACCTTCAGGAATCAGTTTCCGCACCTTTTTTACCGCGTCGGCGCTGGTAGCGCAGTAAAAGGCCTCCATCCCCCGGGAGGCGAACTTTTTAATCATGGTCTCTCCCAGATGCTGATAATTTTCAAGTTTTGCTGACATGCAATTTCTCCTTTCCGCGGCTTTCTTTTTTGAAGGCCGCTGTATGTATACAGTATAACATGAACCGGGAAAATTTGTATTAATTATAGAAGGATTTTCGGCCGGATCCGGGAGGAGATGTAAAATTTAAGAAAAAGTTCACCCACAATTCCGGATATTTATGGTAGAATGATACTGGCAGCCAACAAGGCCAAAGCAGAATTACCAGGAGAGGGAATGACTATGAACATACTTTTCTTTATCACTCCCAAGAGCGAAGTCGCTTACATATATGATGATTTTTCATTGAGGCAGGCCCTGGAAAAAATGGAGCACCATAAGTATACGGCGATTCCCATGCTGAACCGGAGAGGCCTCTATATAGGAACCCTGACAGAGGGAGACCTGCTGCGGGCCATCAAGGATGAATACGATCTGAATCTGCATGAGGCGGAAAATGTTCCTATTTCTAAGGTAAAGCGGCGCTGGAAAATGGATCCGGTGAATATTAACTGCAACATTGAGGATCTGGTTTCCCTGTCCATGCGGCAGAACTTTGTCCCTGTAGTGGATGACGAGGGAGTCTTTATCGGGATTATCCGCCGGAAGGATATTATCCAGTACTGCTACGAGAAAAGCGGCCTGGGAAAGAAACAGACAGAAGCGTAAAAAGTTCCATGTCCATAGGAAAGATCCTGTGGACATGGAACTTTTTTCACGCTTCCAGAGGAAGGATTTCCCCATCCTCGGGCACATAGAGTTTTCCGGAAAAACAGGGCTGTCCCTCCTTCAGATACCGTTCTTTTCTGCGCGCCAGATCTTTGTCCTCCGTGTGCCACAGCACCAGATGCTTCGCGGACAATTTTTCTGCCAGACGGCAGGCGTCCCGGACCGTGCTGTGGTGTTTTTCGTAAGGACGGAACCGTTCCTGCTCTTCATAGAGGCAGAAGGCCTCGTGAAAGAGCCAGTCGGTTCCCCGGAAGGCCGGATACAGGTGTTCCGGGCAGGGTTCATCCCCGGGGAAGGCCAGGCGCAGGCCGGTTTCTGTCTCGCAGAGAAAGCCGAACTGTTTTGCCTTAGTGGAGCAAATATCATAAAAGGTAAAACGGCTGTCCAGAGTCTCCCTCTGCTCCCCGTCCTCCAGAATATGAAACAGAATCCTTTCGTCAAACAGCCGGCGGATTTTCTTCTGGACGACCAGGGAAGTAATGGTCCGTATGGCCTCAGCCAGTTCCCGGTGACAGTAGATGTGGAGCTCTCCCTCATATTTCTCCTGATTCATGCGGGTGCCGATCATGCGGATGATCCAGGGCACCCCCAGCAGGTGGTCGCTGTGGGCGTGGGTGACAAACAAGTGATGAATTTTTTTCAGGGGAATCTCCGCCTTTTCCAGAGCGGAGAGAATGCCGTTGCCGCCTCCGGCGTCCACCAGCAGATATTCCTTTTTGTGTTTCAGGGCAAAGCAGGTATTAAAACAGCGGGTCACGGTAGCTTCGCCGGTTCCCAGGACTATAAGTTTTTCCATAAACAAATTTCCTCCTTCCGTGTGTTTCTTTCAGAATACGCATACGGAAGCCCTCTGTCAATCACCTGTATGATACAGCCGCCCTCTGCTCCGGCGGAAGAAGAAAAGTCCCGCTGCCCCGGTGAGAACTTCCGCCGCGGTGAGGGCCAGCCACACCCCGGTCATCCCCCAGAGGGATGCCATGAGAAAGGCCGCGGGGATAATCAGGATCAGCCCCCGGAGAAGAGAAATGATCTGGGCGGGAAGAGCTTTTTCCACGGAGGCAAACCAGGTGGAGAGAATGATATTGAAACCGGTAAAAGGGGTGGAGGTAAAATAGAGCCGTATCCCCTCCACGGCGGTTTTCTGAAGCTGCGGATCCCCTTCGCTGTTGAAAATCCCGGCTGTGGGGGAGGCGAAAATAAACAGCAGAAAGCAGACCGCGGCAGAGAACACGGCCATGGAAATCATGGAATATTTCAGATACAGCCCAACCAGATTTGTTTCCTTCCGGCCGTAGGCCTGGCTGATCAGCGGCTGGACGCCTTGGGCGATGCCGGTAAAAATGGAAGTCACTACCAGGGAAATGTTGGCGATCACCCCGTAGGCGGCTACTCCCGTATTCCCCAGAAGGCCCAGGATGATAGTGTTGAAGACGATCATCACAATGCCGGAGGAGAGCTGGGCCAGCAGGGAGGGAAAGCCCAGGGAGAGGGTAATGCCGGCGGCTCTGGCCGGAAGGCCTGTGGAAATGATGTGAAAGCCCTTGTCCCGTTTCAGCCAGTGGGGAGCCATGACCAGGATGCCGATGACAGGAGCCAGCCCTGTGGCGAATACCGCACCGAAGATTCCCATGCCGCAGGGAAAAATAAACACATAGTCCAGAACAATATTGGAGAGGCTGCCGGTGATGGTGGCGGCCATGGCCAGCTGGGGATTTCCATCGTTGCGGACGAAGCATAGCAGTACATCGTTGAGGATAAAGGCAGGGGAAAACAGCAGCAGCACCTTCAGGTAGGTATTGGTCATATCAAACACCGCCGGGTCAGCTCCGAGAAGCCGTGCCAGTCCGCCGGAGAGAAAAAGTCCCGTCAGTACAAAAAGTACGGAAAAGATCAGGGACAGGTACAGGGTGACGGTATACATCCGGTTCGCCTCCCGGTCCGCGTCCTGGCTTTTTAAAATAGAGAAGCGGGTGGCTCCGCCCATGCCCAGCATAAGGCCGGTGCCGTGAATGAAGTTATAGGCGGGAATAGCCAGGTTCAGGGCAGCCAGGCCCCGGGTGCCAAGGCCCTGGGACACAAAAAAGGTATCCGCCAGGATGTAGCAGGACATGGCGATCATAGCCATGACGCTCAGGGATGCGTATTTCATAAAATCATGCAGGGGTTTCGCGGCAGTCATTTTTCTTCCTCCATTCCGCAAAAAAATGCCGGTACTTTGTATCTGCGAGGCCTAACGATACAAAATTACCCGGCGGCAATGATATTTTTTTCCGCCAGATACCATAGCAGAATCCCCCGGGCCTGTCAAGCAAAATCATTCCGGCTCTTGAGTATTGACGAAAATCGTTTTATAATAAAACCATCTATGAATTTTTGGAGGAATTATGAAAAAACTGATTGAAGAAATGAATGAGAGGGCAGCGCAGGCGTTTGAGAGGGCGGGTTACGATCCTTCCTACGGAAAGACCACGGTATCCAACCGGCCGGATCTGTGCGAATACCAGTGCAACGGGGCCATGGCGGCGGCCAAGGCATACAAAAAGGCTCCCATCCAGATCGCGGAGGCAGTGGCGGCAGAGCTGAAAAAGGAAGATATGTTTGAAGAAGTATCGGCGGTGAAGCCGGGCTTCATCAATATAAAACTGGACCGGGGATATCTGGCCCGATATCTGATGAAAATGGGACAGGACAGCCATCTGTCCGTTTCCCCGGCGGAAGAGCCTAAAACCATCATCATTGACTACGGCGGCCCCAATGTGGCAAAACCCCTGCATGTAGGGCATCTGCGCTCCGCCATTATCGGGGAGAGCATCAAGCGCATGGGAAGATTTCTGGGGCACAAGGTCATCGGAGACGTGCATCTGGGCGACTGGGGCCTGCAGATGGGACTGATCATTACAGAACTGCAGGAGAGAAAGCCGGAACTCCCCTACTTCGACGCTTCCTTTACAGGTCCCTATCCGGAAGAAGCCCCCTTCACCATCGGAGAACTGGAGGAGATCTACCCGGCGGCCAGCGCCCGCTCCAAAGAGGACGAGGAGTACCGGAACCGGGCGCTGGAGGCCACACACCAGCTGCAGGAAGGCCGTCCCGGCTATATGGCTCTCTGGAACCATATTATGGAGGTCTCTGTAACGGATCTGAAGAAAAATTACAAAAAGCTGGATGTGGAATTCGATCTCTGGAAAAAGGAGTCAGACGCTCAGCCCTATATTCCCGACATGGTAGAAAAGATGAAAGAGGAGGGCTACGCCTACGAGGACCAGGGAGCTCTCATTGTGGATGTCAGCGAAGAGACGGATACCAAGGAAGTGCCCCCCTGTATTCTGCTGAAATCCGATGGCGCTTCCCTGTACACTACCACGGATCTGGCCACCATCGTGGAGCGGGTGAAGCTTTTTGACCCGGACGAGATCCTCTATGTGGTAGATAAGCGCCAGGAAATGCATTTTGTCCAGGTGTTCCGCTGCGCCAGAAAGACGGGGCTGGTAAAACCGGAGACCAGGCTCTCCTTCCTGGGATTCGGCACCATGAACGGAAAAGACGGCAAGCCTTTCAAGACCCGGGAGGGAGGGGTCATGCGGCTGGAGCGCCTGATCTCTGAAATCAATGGAGAAATGTACAAAAAGATCGTGGAAAACCGCAGCGTTAAGGATACGGACGCGGAGAAAACCGCGGAGATCGTGGGTCTTTCCGCGATAAAGTACGGGGATCTGTCCAACCAGGCTTCAAAGGACTATGTTTTTGATGTGGATCGCTTTACCTCCTTTGAGGGAAATACCGGACCCTACATTCTCTATACCATCGTGCGGATCAAGTCCATACTGAACCGGTATCTGGAGGAGGGGGGCGCCCTGGAAAACAGCGAAATCCTGCCTGCGGCCAGTGAGGGAGAAAAGACTCTTATGCTGGCGGCGGTTCGTTTCGGAACCATGATCGAAAATGCTTTTGAGGAGAAGGCGCCCCACAAGATCTGTTCCTATATTTATGAGCTTGCCAACGAGTTCAACCGCTTCTACCACGAGACCAAGATCCTGACGGAGGAGGATCCCCGGCAGAAGGCCTCCTGGCTGGCGCTGCTGGAACTGGTCCGCCAGATCCTGGAGACCAGCATTGATCTTCTGGGATTTTCCGCTCCGGAGAGGATGTAAATCGGAATGAAAAGAATCTGCTGCAGAAATCTGGCGCTGCTGCTGGCAGCGCTGCTGATCCTTCTCCTGGGAGGCTGCGCCTCCGGGAAGGAACAAAAAGGAGCGGTTTCCGACAGTTCCGGGGTCAACGCTTCCTCCGAGACGGACAGGGATTTATCAAAAACCGAAAAAGAGGAAAAAACCCCTGAAAAATCCGTCGGGGAAGAAACCATCGTTCCCACCGCGGCTGCCGCTGAGGAACCTACACCGTCTATGACGCCGGAGGCAGCCGCGGAGCCGCTGCCCACCGCGGAGCCCACGCCGGAGGCAGCGGGCCGTATGGTGGCTATTGACGCAGGTCACCAGTCCCAGGGAAATCCGGAGCAGGAACCCATAGGGCCCGGAGCTTCCGAGACAAAAGCCAAGGTGAGCTCCGGTACCTACGGGCCGGCCTCCGGCTTAAATGAATATGAGCTGAATCTGCAGGTGGCCCTGAAACTGAGAGACGAGCTGCAGGCCAGGGGCTATCAGGTCTGCATGATCCGGGAGACCAATGAAGTGGACATCAGCAACCGGGAGCGGGCGGAAACAGCGGCCGCTGCCGGGGCTGACATCCTGGTCAGGATCCACGCCAACGGATCGGAGGATCCCTCCGTGTCCGGCGCTCTTACCATGGCGCCATCCGGGGAAAATCCCTATGTGGGCAGTCTGGCACCGGCCTGCCAGGAACTTTCCCGGGACATCCTGGACGCCTTCTGCGCCGCTACAGGCGCCTCCAGCCAGGGAGTCTATATTACAGACACCATGAGCGGCATCAACTGGAGCACCATCCCGGTGACCATTGTGGAGATGGGGTACATGACCAATGCCCGGGAAGATCTGAATATGGCTTCCGGAGAATACCAGCAGCTGATGGCGCAGGGCATAGCCAACGGCATTGACGCGTATTTCGCGGGATAGGAGAACACCATGGAGACACTGATACTTTTTGATCTGGACGGCACGCTGACGGATTCCGGCCCTGGGATTATCCGCTGTGTGCAGTACGCCCTGAAAAAGATGGGACAGCCGGCGCCGAAAGCAGAGGAGCTGTCCTGCTTTGTAGGGCCTCCTCTGCTGGAACAATTCATGGCCTACGCCGGATTCAGCCGGAAGGAGGCGGAACAGGCAGTCCGGTACTACCGGGAGCGATACAACTGTAAAGGAATTTTTGAAAACGCCCTGTATCCCGGTATTCCCGGGATGCTTTCCCGCCTGGGCGAAGCCGGATTCCGTCTGGGGGTGGCGTCCTCCAAGCCGGAGGTCTATGTACGGCAGATCCTGGAGCATTTCCGGGTGATCCAATATCTGGATCCCATAGCGGGCAGCGAACTGGACGGCAGAAGAACCGATAAATCGGAGGTAATCGAGGAGGCTCTGAAACGCGCTGCCTATGAAAATAAAAGGGAACATGTGATCATGTGCGGAGACCGCTGTTATGACGCCATAGGAGCGGCGGAGCACGGGCTGCGGTTCGCCGGGGTTTCCTACGGATACGGCTCCGCGGAAGAGCTGGAATCCGCGGGAGCCGGACAGATTGCGGATTCCGTGGAAGAGCTGGAAAAACTGCTGCTGGAACTGGCAGAGAAACAGGAGGACTGACATGAAACAGGAGGCCAGAAGAAAAAATCTTCCGGGTAAGATCTGGGATGTACTCTATCCCACGGCAGCCCTGGTGCTCTGCATGCTGATCGTTACCATGGCGGCGCTGATGCTGGCGGGCTGGATCACCGGAAAACAGAGCGCGGACAGCCGGGAACTGATGGAAGCGGTTCCCGGTCTGTCTTTGTGGGTCAGCGGGGGATTTTACGGAGCCGCTCTGCTGACGCAGCGAAAGCAGTATGCCCTGGACGCTCTTCAGTTTGACGAGCCGGAGAAGCGCTGGAGGGCAAAAAAAACGGCGGCGGCCTGTTTCATGGCGGCCGCTCTGGGGCATCTGCTCAGCACAGGCATGGAATATTCCGGATTTATGGAACTGTTCCCCGGTTACAGCCGGCAGGCGGCCGCAGCCTTTGAAGGACAGAATCTGCTGCTCTTAATAGCTGCCACTGTGGTTCTGGGGCCTGCCGCGGAGGAGATGATCTTCCGGGGGATGACCTACCGGAGAGCCCGCAGCTATGCGGGGCCCCTGTGGGGCGCTCTGATCTCCTCCCTGCTGTTCGGCCTCTACCACGGCAATATGGTGCAGTTTGTCTATTCGTTTTTGATGGGGCTGCTGTTCGCGGCGATCTGCCAGAACAGCGGAGGGATTCTGGCTTCCGCCGCGGCCCACAGCGCGGCCAATCTGTGGGCCATTTTCAGCACGCCGGTCTTTGGGTGGCTGCAGGGCCTGTCCCCGGCAGGGGCTCCGGCGGGCCTGGCTCTGGAGGGAGCGCTGGTCTGCGTCTGCGGCTGGATTCTGCTGCGGAAGCGGCCATAAGGCCGGAAAGGAGAAAAGATGGGGAAGACTACTTTTATTATGATCGGAGCGGCGATCCTGGACGTGCTGGCAAAGCCGGTGAATCTGTCCGCTTTCCGGGTGGATTCCATTCCGGCGGAAACCCTTACCACCAATACCGGGGGAGACGCTATGAATGAAGCCAGAACCCTGGCGGCCCTGGGGGCAAAGGTGCGGCTGGTCAGCAAGCTGGGGGAGGACGCCGCCGGGGAGATGATCCTGGGACGCTGCCGGGATCTGGGGATTGATACAGAGTTTATCCGCCGGTCCGCGGAGATTCCCACCGGCGTCAACATCGTGCTGATCGATGAGGCGGGAGAGCGGCGGTTTATTACCAATCCTCACGGCACCCTGCGGCAGTTCTATCCGGAAGACATTCCCCGGGAGGCCCTGGAGGGAGGAAAGATCCTCTGTTTTGCCAGTATTTTTGTGGCGCCGGCTTTTACCGCCCCGGTGCTGGCGGAGCTTTTTTCACAGGCTAAACAAAAAGGGCTGCTGCTCTGCGCGGACATGACCAAACGGAAAAATCAGGAAACCGTGTGGGATATGCGGGAATGCCTGCAGTGGCTGGATTATATATTCCCCAACTATGAGGAGGCCTCCCTTCTCACAGGCCGCTCGGACTGGGATGAGATTGCCGATGCTTTTCTGGAATGCGGCGTGGGGCACGTAGTCATCAAAGCGGGAGCCAGAGGCTGCTTTATCAAGAGCAGAACGGAGCGGCTCTGGGTGCCGGCCTGCCGGGGCGTCCGCTGCGTGGACACCACCGGAGCCGGGGACACCTTTTCCGCCTGTTTTCTGTATGCCCTGGATCAGGGATATTCCCTGGAAGACTGCGGACGATTCGCCAATGCGGGGGCATCCTTCTGCATTCAGCAGGTAGGAGCCGTGGGAGCGGGAAACGATCCGGAAGCCGTCCGGAAACGGGCGGGGCTGCAGGGTACGGAGCCCACCTGCGTATGATGGCCTGTGAATCCTAACAGAGCCAGAGAAAAAGCTTTTAAAAAATAAAAAATCTCTTGTAACCCATTCGGTTCTATGCTATACTTTTAAAGCTGTGTATAAAGCACGCATGCTGATTTCCGGAAGGGTGCCTGGCAGCAGGTTTTTCGGGAAGCTGACACATGCGGAAGAATCTAACCAAAAAGGAGAAGAAACAAATGAGCGTAATTTCAATGAAGCAGTTACTGGAAGCAGGCGTACATTTCGGTCATCAGACCAGAAGATGGAACCCCAAGATGGCTCCCTACATCTACACCGAGAGAAACGGCATCTATATCATTGACCTGCAGAAATCTGTAGGCATGGTGGATGACGCGTACCGGGCGGTAGCCGACATCGTTGCGGACGGCGGCACCATTCTGTTCGTGGGAACCAAGAAACAGGCACAGGATGCCATCAAGGTGGAGTCCGAGCGCTGCGGAATGTTCTATGTAAATGAGAGATGGCTGGGCGGAATGCTGACCAACTTCAAAACCATCCAGAGCCGTATCGAGAGACTGAAAGAGATCGAGGCGATGGAGGAGGACGGTACCTTTGACGTACTGCCCAAGAAGGAAGTTATCGCTCTGCGCAAGGAGATGGAGAAACTGCAGAAGAACCTGGGCGGCATCAAAGAGATGAAGAGACTGCCTGACGCTATCTTCGTTGTAGATCCCAAGAAGGAAAGAATCTGTGTACAGGAGGCTCATGCTCTGGGCATCCCGCTGATCGGCATCTGCGATACCAACTGCGATCCCGAGGAGCTGGATTACATCATCCCCGGAAACGACGACGCGATCCGTGCCGTAAAACTGATCGTTTCCAAGATGGCTGACGCTGTCATCGAGGCAAAGCAGGGACAGGCTGAGGACGCCGCTTACGAAGGCGAGATGGAAGCCGCTGAGGCAGAAGCAGACGCAGAGTAATCATCGCATAACACGGAGGAAATAAAAAATGGCTATTACAGCAGGAATGGTAAAAGAGTTAAGAGAAATGACCGGCGCCGGTATGATGGACTGCAAAAAGGCCCTGACCGCTACCGACGGCGATATGGACAAGGCAGTTGAGTTCCTGAGAGAGAAGGGACTGGCTACCGCTCAGAAGAAGGCCGGCAGAATCGCGGCCGAAGGCATCGTCATGCTGAAGGTGACCGAGGATTCCAAGAAGGCCGTTGCAGTAGAAGTAAACGCGGAGACCGATTTCGTTGCCAAGAACGAGAAATTCCAGGGATACGTGGCGCAGGTATGCGACCAGGCCATGGAGACCAAGGCCGCGGACATCGACGCTTTCCTGGCAGAGCCTTGGAAGTTTGACACCTCCAAGACCGTTGCCGAGGAACTGGCAGGACAGATCTCCGTGATCGGAGAGAATATGAAGATCCGCCGTTTCGCCCAGATCGAGGAGGCAAACGGATTTGTAGCCGACTACACTCATATGGGCGGAAAGATCGGCGTGCTGGTTGATGTGGAGACCGATGTGGTCAACGACGCTATCCGTGAGATGGGCAAGAACGTAGCTATGCAGGCTGCGGCTCTGAAACCCCTCTATACCAGCAGAAGCGAAGTGCCGGAAGATTATATTGAGCATGAAAAAGGCATTCTGATGGCTCAGATCCAGAACGATCCCAAAGAGTCCCAGAAACCCGCCAAGGTCATCGAGGGTATGATTACCGGACGGATCAACAAAGAGCTGAAAGAAATCTGTCTGCTGGATCAGGTATACGTAAAAGCAGAGGACGGAAAACAGTCCGTTGCCAAATACGTAGAGCAGGTGGCAAAAGAAAACGGCGCCAAGATCACCATCAAGAGCTTCCTGCGCTGGGAGACTGGTGAGGGCATCGAAAAACGCCAGGATGATTTCGCAGCCGAAGTGGCAAAACAGGCCGGAATGTAATTTCCTAAAAGAAAAGGTGCTTGAAGCCCTTGAAAATCCCGTAAAACGGGCGTTTTCAAGGGCTTTTTTGCGTTCTGTAAATATATGGCTTTTGCCAGATTTAAAGAAAGAAAATGTCAATGAAGAATGATGACAACAAGATCAAAGATGTAAAAAGCACTGTAAATCTGATCTCCGGGGCCTATACATTGCCCCTGCTCAACAAACTATTTTCCAACAGTCAGAGGATTGAGGATAGAAGATTAGAAACAGAAGAGGAGAAAATTCCCGTTTAATAGGCGGGAACCATACATAGCCACGCTGTTTTTAGGAAGTTTTAATGAGAATATAATTTCATAACTCAAACTTCCCATGGGCTTCTGTGATATGGAAATACTCCATCACGGTATCCATCAGCGCCTCCAGGATGATACCCATGGAACGGCTGAATGTGATATCTTCCATTTCATCCGGCAGGCAAAAGCAGAGCTCACATATTGTCTTATCGTCCTCATTTTCACGTCGTGCCACGGAAAGCATCATGTACCGGGCAAAGACGATGGCGGTGTGGGCACACATGGCATCATATGAGATCCTACGGTATTCTTTTACCAGCTTCAGATAGGATTTGAAAAAGATCTCTATATCCCATCTTTTTCCATAAATACGGATGATCTCTTTCTCGGAAATGACCGTGTCCGTACTCACCAGTACCAGCCAGTCTTTCCGTTTGCTCTTATTACGGACGAACACTAGCTTTGCCGGAATTCTCTCACCGGCTTTTTCGATCTCCACGGATACGGACAGCAGGTAGCGGGAACGCCCCCGGCGCTTCTTATCGCGGCGGTAGATCTCTTTAACATTCTGCTTTTCCCCTTGGTATCTGTATGTGGTCTTGCTTTTTTCGGCATGGCTATGGTGTCAAGGTTCTCCTGTTTTTCAACGCCAGGATTGTTTTGGGCGCTGAAAACCAGCTGACAAACAGAACGTATCTGGCTGTAATACCTGCACACTGTGCGGAATGGATCAGCTCCACCATAACATCTGTGGCTTTCCGCCGCGCCTGGAGGCGTCTCCTTCCGGCAAGGGACCGGCCGTCATACGGTTTCCCCCACAGAGCAGGTTCTTGTCATTCGCTGCGGAAAGCAGAGTTGTAAAGCGCTGCCAGTTGACCCGCGCATCATTCAGGAAACTGTAGATGGTGTTTTTAGAGAACTCCCCTCCAAATGTGCCGGTCATCATCTGCATGTAGATACTCCTGTCAGAGAACATCATACAGAAGAGGCAGCGGAAGATATTCATGACCGGGATCCCCTTTTCCTTTCCAACATTACATTGGAAGAGAAAACGCCCGATGTGGAACCTTTTCATAAATTTTGTAGCAAAATCTGAAACACTGTTTCCATTCTCTGTGGTATACTTGACGTGTCATAAATCTCCTTGCTGTGTAGTTGTTTTGGAAGAATTCAATTATACCATAAGCAAGCGGTTTATGCCTTTTTTATGGGTTAAAGTATTGATTTTTCAAGGTTCATCGCACCAAACGGTGTGGGAAGTTTGAGTAAATGAATATCTTTCTTCTTTTCTATTATTTGCAAATAGTAAAAATTAATACGTTAAAATAATTAACAAAAATAGAATAAAAATTGACTTAACGGGAATCCTAACATATAATAAAAGAAAAAGAAAAGGGGGTACATTTTGATGCACCATATTATGCGTCTGGTTGCGATGGAAATAGAGAATATTAAGAATGTCGGATATGGCAGGCTGGAGTTTTCACAGGGGAAGAGTGGGAGTATCCTGGGCATTTACGGACAGAACGGTTCCGGGAAAACGGTAGTTGTGGACTGCATGGTACTCCTGAAGTGTTTGTTGTCCGGAAGGCGGATACCCTCTCATTTTTATCATTATATCAATGCGCTTAGCAAGAGCAGCCATGTTACGTATGAGTTTGAGATCCGGACAGGTGAAGATGCCATGTTCGTACAATATGAAGTGGAACTGACCAAAAACGGGGAGAACAACTTCTGTCTGAGCGGAGAAAAACTCAGCATGAAGAAATTAAAAGAGGGAGAAAAGACACGTCTGACGGCGGTTTTCGATTATCAGAAAGGGGAGAAGGAACTCTTCCGCCCGTTAAAATACTATTCTGCTTTTGAGCGGGACATGGAGAGCATGGTAGCTCTGGGCGTGGCGCAGCAGACTGCAGAGAATTTCAATGAGGAGAAACAGATCTCTGAAATCGGCTCCTTCCTGTTCTCCAAAAAAGCGCAGGAAGTGTTTGGAAAAGCGCAAGGGGAAGCCGGAAAAATTTTTGCGCTGACAAAACCATTGCAGAATTATGGCCTGTATGACCTGGCAGTGATCGAGAACGCCCATTACGGGCTTCTGGCGCTGAACCTGGATACTATCCCTGTAAATGTAGACTGGCCAGACGCCATGAAGCCGAAGATTACGGGGATCATGCTCAAGCTCACGGACATCAATGTGGTGCCAAAAGAGATCTTCCCGTATGTGAAAAGCACCATTGAACAGATCAATATTGTCATACGCTCCCTGATTCCGGATATCCGAATTGAGATCTACAATGCGTTTGAGAAGCTGACGGAGAAAGGAAAAGACGGTATCCAGTTTGAAGTTATCACGATCCGGGGGGAGGCAAGAATACCGCTGCTGTATGAGTCGGCGGGCATTAAGAAGCTGATCTCCATATGCAGTAATCTGGTAGCTTGCTATAACCGGAAGTCTTACTGCCTGGTCGTGGATGAACTGGATTCCGGCATCTATGAATATTTGCTGGGAGAGTGCCTGGAGGTCATGCAGGAAAAAGCAAAAGGGCAGCTTATTTTTACTTCCCACAACCTGCGCCCGCTGGAAGTCCTGCAAAATGAGTTCCTGATCTATACCACCGTCAATCCGAACAACCGCTACATCAAATCTGCCTATATTAAGAATACGCAGAATACAAGGCTCTCCTACTTGCGGAGCATCAAGCTGGGCGGACAGAAGGAGAAACTTTATAATGAGACAAATATCTATGAGATGGAACTGGCGATGCGCCGGGCCGGAAAGGTAGGCGTCCATGACTAAAAAGATTATCCTGTTTCTGGTAGAAGGGCCCACAGATGAAGATGCGCTGGCTCTTGTGTACTCCAAACTGGTCAGGGAGCATGACCTGGAATTTGATGTCCTTCATACGGATATTACTGCCGGGGAGGACATGACGGTGAAATACATTGCAGATTGGATCCAGGCGGAAGTGGCGGAATATTTGCGAAGGCATCCGTATATCGTAAAGGAAGATATCCTGAAGGTAGTCCAGATCATTGATACCGACGGCGCTTTTATCCCGACATCCCAGATCTGCCAGTCGGATACTGGGAAAACTGAATATTTTGATACGTATATTGCGGCGAAGAATAAGGATCGGCTGATCCGGCGCAATATCAGTAAGCGGAGGATTGTCTATCACCTGATGAAATCGGAAGAAGTGGCAGG